>SESF01019833.1_pt1 | contig 58742 bp, 52 predicted proteins | sample 3171521 | NCBI WGS metagenome assembly SESF01 (sample SAMN10866945, study PRJNA518727) | freshwater metagenome | biome: subpolar coniferous forest; feature: holomictic lake; material: water; isolation source: holomictic Lake 227, 6 m and 8 m depth | place: Canada: near Kenora, Ontario | collected...
ATGCTCTCGATGGTGGGGTCACCGGTATTTTCTGGTTGCTCGTTGAGATGCTGACGCTCTCTTTCGAGCTGTAACCAGTGTCCGTAGACAAGGTGAAGATAGATCAAGAGGAGAACAAGGAGAAAAGGAGCTAAGCAGAGAAAGCTCTGAAACGAGATGGTGGTGCCAACTACCGGAGTTTGCATGGTTATATTGGCAACAAGAAGCGATTTGTCGGATTCACCAAAAACCTTGAGCAAACAGTAGAGCCCGACACCGAGCAGCGCAAACATGGTTTTGTTGATCGTTTTTGCGTAGCTCTCGTGCAGTTGGCTGACCGACTCCCTGTGCCGTTTCCCCTGGGGTGGCACAGGGTACCACCAACTGCGGGGCGCCCGCTTTCTGTCGGTAATTCTTGCAAGAGTGCTTTTAAGTTTCCGATCCGCCATGATGTTCTGTTTAATCATGATTGTGCACACTCCCCTTTCGCAACAATATCAATATGATAATGCTGCTTTCAAAAATAAAAAAAAGCGATCAGCAATTTTAAAGGTTTCTGAGCTTTCAGTGGCTCCAAACCGGAATTATTCGTAAAAACACCTTTTCACAACCAGCTCCCCTCTTGCTGGCCAAGAGAGAAATGCCGATATTGCTGTTCAATCAAGAGCAAAAAACCTTTTAACAGAAGGAAAAAGAGCAATGAATAAAGCAGCCATTGGTATGCTGGCGCTTCTCTCTCTCTCAGTTGGTGCATTTGTGACAGGTTGCAGCCCGACGGTGAAAATTGAGGCCCCCGACAAACCCATTGTCATTAACATGAACATCAGGATTGACCACGAAATCAGAATCAAGGTCGACCGTGAGCTCGACTCACTGCTTGACACCAAAAAAGGCTTATTTTAACCCGGGAGGAACGGAACAATGAGAACCATTCGAACCATAGTGTCAAAAACGGCACTGCTCACGATGCTGATGATGAGTATGGCCGCAGCAACCTTTGCGCTTGACTTGCAAACGGCACGCTCAAGCGGACTTGCCGGAGAGGTCGACAACGGTCTTCTGGCCATTCCACCCGGAGCGGCCAGTGAGGCGCAGCCTCTGATCGAAACCATCAACACTTCCCGTCGCGCTGAATATGCAAACGTTGCGGCAAAGAACAACCTGACGATTGAGGTGGTTGGGGGGATGATGTTCCAGAAAATCTATACCCGTCTTCCAGCAGGAACGTGGGTGCAGGTTGAGGGGAAATGGGCAAAGAAGGCGCAGTAAAACAAAAAAAGAGGGGCTCTTTGCAATGGCTGAGGCGCATGCTCTTTGCCATGCTTTTGCTGCTGGCGATCTTGCCAACGGCAGTGTGGTTTTTTTTTCCCTGGTACTTGCAGTCACTGATTGATCGAGCCCTTGCAGACAAACCTTTTCGTCTTGAAGTTTCCGGCGTGGGGTTGCCTGATTTTTCCGGGGTGAAATTTCGCTCGATGCGACTGCTCTTTGCTACACCGCCCGATGGTTGCAGTGATGCTGCCGCTTACACGCTTTTGCTCACCGATGGGGCGCTCTCCTGGCATGCCGAAAAGCCGAAGACTCCTGCTTCAGACGCCCTGTTGCCGCTGGCGTTTAATGCTGCCATCACCCTCAAGGCTGATTCACTCACTTTAACGCCGAAAAGTGGAGCTTTTGTTGTTGTTGACCGCAAACCGGCAATAACCCTCCGCGTAGCCATTTCCCGCCTGAACGGCCTTGCATTCTCTGTTAAACCGCTCTTTGCAGGGTACTTTATCGACCGGGCTACAGTTACAAGTGGCAAGCTTCGGCTTGAAGGGGTGAGCTTCAATATGAGGCTCAGTGCCGCAGAAAAGTGGCAGCAGCCCAGGGATTCCGTGCATATTGCAAAGCTTGTCAGTGACGGGAAAGAGATGCCTGTAAGTAACTTTAAGGCACTCTTTGGCTCTGGGCGTGATCCCCTCAACCCCTGCACTCTGATGTTCACCAACTGCTCTGCGAATCTCTTTGGATGGAGAGCCACAACAGAGCAAATTGCCTTTGACCTGAAAGAGAAGAGTTCCCGATTCGCCCTCAGCTTGGAGAATATCGAGCTTGCGAAACTGCCGGGTTTTGGGGGCAGTGGCATCAACACACCTTTTGCAGTCGGTCGGGTAAGCGGAGTTATTCCCGTTGACTTCCGGGATTCAATACTGATTGTGCGTAATGCAAGGGTCGTTGCCGGAAAGGGCACAAGCCTTCTTTTTTACACCCGCGAGAGGGTGCCCTACCTCTCTTTCGATATGGGTGGTGGTGAAGTGGTGAAAAATATTGATGCAAAAATAGTGCTCAACAGCCGGAACGAAAAAATTTCAGGGCTTTCGATGAGCGGCATGTCGGCAACGTTCTTGGGCGGAAAAGTCACCTCAACCCCTGTCAGCTTTGAACCTTCAACCAACGCCATAGGGCTGACCCTGAAGTTCGACAAGGTTAATGCTCTCGAGCGGGTTCGCTTGCACGGCGATTTCAGGGGCTCCCTCAAAGGGCAAGTCAACGGGACTCTTCCGCTCAGCATCTCAAAAGGAGGCTTCTCTATCCGCAATGCGCAGGTGCAATCTTCCGGCGAGGGCGAGCTTACCTTCGCTCCGCTGGTAACACAGGAGAGTGCAGAGAGCTCTGTTTTCGGCAGAGAGAGAAACGATGCGGATTATACCTTCAGCGAGCCAGAGCTGCTTGTCAACCGTTCATTCGACGGAGCGACCACCATCGACTTCACCCTGAAAAACGTGTTGCGCCGAACCGATGGTGGTGAGCTGCTGCTTCTCTCCCCCAAGGGCAAGCTCATGCTGCTGCATAACCGCAAGAACCTCGATATGGCCTCCCTTTCAAATTTCAGTGCAGGAGTATTTGGCGGCAGAATTGCTGTCGGGCATATCGACTATGATATGGCCAAAAAGAGTGGCGAAACCGTGCTGCAACTTAACAACATCCCGCTCCAGAAGCTGCTTGAGCTACAGGGTACAAGCAAGCTCTATGCAACCGGAAATGTGATGGGGAGTATTCCAGTAAAAATGAGTGGCGAGCTGTTTGAAATCATGAATGGAGGGGTGAATGCCGAGCAGTCGGGCCAGATTATCTATGCCACGACTCCTGAAGAGCGAGCCGCAGCAAATCAGGGACTCCGGGTCACCTACGAGGCGCTCTCAAACTTTCTCTATGCAGAGTTACTCTCCACAATCACCATGGCCAGGGATGGCAAATCAACCATAGCCATACAACTCAAGGGGAGCAACCCCGAATTTCAGGGCGGACGGCCTGTGGAACTGAACCTCAAGGTCGAACAAAATCTGCTCGACCTCATGCGCAGCCTCTCACTCGCCTCGAATATTGAACAATCCATCTCCAAAAAGGTGCTTCAAAGGCAAAAAAAATAGCGGTTCAGGATTGACACAGCATATTCTGCACCATTCTGGAAAGCGATTTGAGTGAGAATGGTTTCTGGATAAAATTAATCCCTTCATCGAGCATGTTGTTGGAAGCTATGATATCGCTTGAATATCCTGACATAAAGAGCACTTTAAGTGACGGGTTGCACTGTTGAAGCTCTTTGAAAAGATCACACCCGTTCATCCCTGGCATGACAACATCGGTTAGAAGAAGTTTGATGTCTTCTTCTGACTGAGTGGCAAGAGGAATTGCTTCAGATGGCGCTGCCGCCGTGAGCACCCTGTATCCTTTTTTTTCAAGCTCATCCTTGCAGAGCACCAGAATTTCCGGTTCATCTTCAACAATCAATATAGCCTCTTTGCCGTAATTGAGTGCGAACAGTGACTGATCACTCTCAACATTCTCAGCCTCTGACTCATCCCTGTATCTCGGCAGGTGAATCTTGAAACTGGTACCGATTCCCTTTTCGCTTCTGCACTCGATACTACCCTTGTTTTGCTTGACTATACCATAAACAGTCGAAAGCCCCATGCCGGTACCTTTTCCCTTTTTTTTGGTGGTAAAAAAGGGTTCAAAAATATGAGGGTAATGCTGTTTTTCAATACCACAACCATTATCGGTAATGGAAAGCGTCACATAGTCGCTGGAAAGCTTGCCTGGATTGTGGGATGTATGAGAGATTTTGTGATTATAGTATTCGCCAATTTCAATGGTGATGTTGCCAACGTCGGTGATGGCATCTCGGGCATTGACGCAAAGGTTAATAAGAATCTGGTCAAGTTGTGAGGGATCTGCTTTTACGAAAGCCCGAGCCGTATCAGGTTTCCAGATAATAGTGATATTTTCACCAATCAATTGCCGCAGAACGGTGAGCATCTTTTCGACAAGAGCATTCAGTTCGACAGTTATTGGCATCACCACATCCTTTCTGGCAAAGGAAAGAAGTTGACGGGTAAGCTCTGCAGACCGGTTGGCCGCCACAAGAATATTCCGGAGATTGTATTGCAAAGAGTCGTCAGGAGCTGATGTGTGATCGAGCGCCATTTCGATATTACCGAGAATCACTCCAAGCATATTGTTGAAGTCGTGGGCAATTCCTCCGGCCAGTTGCCCCACAAGATCCATTTTTTGCGAATGAAGCAGTATTTCCTGCATTTCATTCGCACGCTGTTCTGCGCGTTTTCGGGAAACAATATCCCACGCAATATCAGCAAGGCTAGTGAGCAGTTGGAGATCATGATCGTCATAAGGCACCGGTTTGTTTCCTACTCCAAGAATTGCCATGACCTTACCCCCCTGATGCATAGGGACAAGAAGAGTGCGCCGGATTTCCGGATGAGCCTTTGGCCACACGGCTCCCGGATGCTCTTCTGTATTGTAATCATTGATAATAACTGCCTGCTGCGGTATAATGCCGCCCCAGAATCCAATGTCAGCCAATGACGGATGCGGCATCTCACCTTCCATATTGCACATTGTTTTCTGGATATTCGATGAGGCAATTCGTAAAGAGGGAAACGCGGAGTCATTGTCAACAAAGTGGCAGAAACCAATGGTACTTTCGGTAATCTGTTCGGCTTCATCCACAGTAGCCCTCAGGAGCTCCTCAACAGAATCAGATTCTGCCATCTGCAAAATTCGCAAACGAAACGCGGCAAGGGACTCATAGCGTTTGCGTCTGGTAACATCAATGAGCATCCCAATCGTGCCGCCCTGATATTTTTGTAGATGCACCTCCCCCCAAAAAATCGAACCATTTTTTCTTTTCATACGGTGCTCAAAAACCCTTTTCTGCGAACAATCCAGGAGTGCATCTGAAAACCATTCAAGAGCCATAGGAATATCATTTTCCACAAGAAGCTCTGTGAAGCGATGGTCAATCATCTCATGCGGCATAAATCCGGAGATTTTTTCAGAAGATGGCGAGACAAAGGTAAAAACTCCTTCCGAATCACATATAAAAACCTCTCCATCCAGTTGATCAATGATAGTACGGAATTTTTTTTCGCTGATTTCCAGGGCGTATTCAGCCTGCTTGCGATCATCAATATCGGTACCGGTCGCTACAAAAAAAGAGTTACCTCCTATAACAACCCTTTTGGCCTTCACGAGAAACCATCGAAATTTGGGTCCGCCGCAAGAGAGTACCCTTACTTCCACAAACTCTTCAAGAGCATCATTCAAAACATTTCGGATTTTTTCACGGATCAGTGGACGATCGTCTGGATAAATGATTGCTATTGCGTCACTACCAGCTATCTCACCGTTTAATTTACCTATAATTTCATCACGCATACGCGCATTCCATGCAGTAAATCGCCCACTATCATCAATCATACAGATAACTCCAGGTGAAGCATCAATAAGTGCCTGAATAAAATCCTCCTGATTTATCAGCTTCTCGTTTTTTTCTTCCTTCATAGAAGTTTCAATAGTGTTATGGAGTATCCAGAGGGAGTGACAAGGTAGTGGTACGCTCTTTGCCGTTATAAGATTCAGCAAAAAAATGCCGCATCACCGCTACGGCAATTTACCATATAATTTCAAAAAAAACTTCATTCATTCGTTAAAAACGGAACCCACTCACCCGCCAGGGGCCAGCGTGCTGGTGCAAGGCAAAAAGAGAAAAATGACTATCTTGAAAAAACAGTTGAATTTCTCAAACAATCAATACCTCTATGAGCAGCAAAAAAGAATTACTCTGGCAGAGCCGATTTTCATTACCCTTTGATCGCGACGCGCTTTTGTTTTCATCGTCGGTTCATGTCGATAAAAAGCTCTATCATGAGGATATTCAGGGCTCTATTGCCCATGTCACCATGCTTTCCGAAGAGAACATTGTCAGTGTTGAGGATGCTGCCCAAATTATTGCAGGTCTCAGGGAGATTGAGAAGGAGCTTTCGAGCGGGACACTTCTTCCCCATTGGGAGGACGAGGATATTCATACGGTCATTGAAAACCGGCTGAAGGAGAAAATTGGGGTGGTCGCCGGAAAACTCCACTCTGGCCGAAGCCGTAACGATCAGGTGGCAACCGATACCCGTCTCTACATGCGACGCCAGATTACCGAACTTCAGGAGGCTCTTGGAGGGCTGTTAGGAGTTCTTGTTGAAAAAGCAGAGTGCTACCACAAAACCATCATCTTCGGCTATACCCATCTGCAGCGAGCCCAGCCGATTTCTGCCGGACACTACTATCTGGCTTACTTTAACATGTTCAAGCGCGATCGCCAACGCTTGCAGGATCTCATGAAAAGGGTGAATGTCTCCCCTCTTGGTGCAGCAGCCTTCGCGGGCAGCACTCTGCCACTCAATGCACAAAGAACTTCAGTGCTGCTTGGTTTTGACGATCTTTTTTCAAACAGTATTGATGCGGTCAGTGATCGTGATATTGTTATTGAGTTCATCTCCGACTGTTCCGTGATCATGATGCATCTGTCGCGCTTTGCCGAGGATCTGATTCTCTGGAGTTCCTATGAGTTTGGCTATCTTGAAATCAGTGATGCTTTTGCAACGGGATCATCCATCATGCCGCAGAAAAAAAATGCCGATATCGCCGAGCTTGTGAGAGGTAAAACGGGAAGGGTCTATGGAAATTTAATGGCCATGCTGACCATCATGAAAGGACTCCCGCTCTCCTACAATCGCGACATGCAGGAAGATAAACAACCTCTTTTCGACAGCGCGGAGACCACCATCGGAAGTGTCACCATTTTTGCAAAACTGCTTGAACATACCAAGCTGAAGGTGGAGAGACTGGCCAAATTGACGGCTGAAGATCTCAGCCTTGCGACAGAAATAGCCGAATATCTTGTGCGCCGTCAAATTCCGTTTCGCGATGCCCACCGCATTACCGGTAAAATTGTTACCTGGAGCATCGCTTCAGATGTTACCCTGCCGAACATCCCGGTAGAAAAGTTCCGGGAGTTCTGTGAAGCGATTGATCCGGATATTTACGATTGCCTCAAGGCCGACGTAAGTGTTAATTCAAAAAAAACATACGGCAGTTGCTCGTTTGACTCTGTTGCACTCCAGATCGAAATGGCCAAAAAAGAGCTTTAATGCGATAGCGGCAGAGCTTTGGCTGGCGGTTGCACTGCCTCAAGCTCTGCCATGTCGGCAACCACTGCCAACGACATGTTGAGCACGGCATCTTTGCTCGGCCCGGTGGTGGCATCAGGCTCCTTGACCCACTCTTTCTCAATCCTTTTTATCGTCTCTGTTTCCGATTTGACCGTTGCATCCTGCAGCGATACCGACTTCTTTTTGCGGATCTGGTCAAGGGTATCCATATCACGCAGATAACTCTGATAAAGAGTATCCTTCGATGAGCGTTCCTGAAATTTTTGCCGGAGCAGACCAATCTTTTCAGGATTAATCTCTGCAGTAGGGGTATAAAATGAGGGTGTGATTGTGCTCCATGGCAGACTGCTGGTATAGGTATCCTCCCCAATCCTTGCTGTGTCGATCATTGAGGGCATGACAATATCCGCCTCTACCCCCTTATGCTGGGTGCTGCCTCCGGAGATCCGGTAAAACTTTGCGATTGTCAATTTTATCTCGCCAAGTCCCGGCTGTTTTCTGTCAAAGGAGTCGGGCTTTGAAAGTTTGAGCAAACTTTGAACAGTACCCTTCCCAAAGGTTCTCTCCCCGATAATAACTCCGCGCCCATAATCCTGGATAGCCGCAGCAAAAATTTCGGATGCTGAGGCGCTGTAACGATTGACCAGCACAGCGAGTGGGCCACCATACTGCACCCTGCTGTCTTCGTCCTTGAGTACCATTTTTCCGCCAGTTGAGTTACTGATCTGGACGACGGGGCCGCCAGGAATAAAGAGCCCGGTAACACTTACAGCCTCTTCAAGCGATCCGCCTCCATTATCGCGCAAATCAATAACGATGCCGTCAACATGTTCGGCATTCAGCTCGTTCAGAATGCGGGCAACATCGCGGCTTGTGCTGTTGTAGTTGCCTGTATTCTGCTGTTCAGCTTCAAAATCGAGATAAAACGAGGGTATGGTAATAACACCAATTTTTTTGGCGTTTTCCATAATAATGCTTTTCTTTGCCGCCTGTTCCTGCAAGTCAACCTTGTCGCGAACAAGTTTGACTATTTTTTCCGGCCCGCGTCCGCCCTGACTTGCCGGAAGGATTTTCAGGCGAACAATGGTGCCTTTCTTTCCCCTTATGAGTTTGACCACATCATTGATTCTCCAGCCGGAGACATCAACAATATCATCAGCTCTCCCCTGACCGACGCCAACAATTTTATCCCCTTTTTTCAGGGTATTGCTTTTAAATGCGGGCCCTCCCGGAATAAGCTCATTGACAAGAGTATACTCCCCTTCGGTCTGGAGTTTTGCGCCGATACCCTCGAGTGAACGACTCATGTCGATCTGAAAATTTTGAAACTCGTCCACAGAGAAATAGTTTGTGTGGGGATCGAATGATGTTGTCAACGCGTAGGTGTATGCGTGAAAAGCATCTTCCGGTTTCTGGCGATTCAAAAGATTGAGTCGGCTTGTAAAACTTTTTGCGAGCGTTCCCCGAATGGTTTTGTCACTTTCTCCAGAATATTTCAGGTTGAGCCACTGGTATTTCAACTCTTTTCTCCACAGGTCGGCAAGTTGACGTAAATTAGCTGGCCAGGGATCGTTTTTACGGTCAAGGTCGAGCGTTTCCGGTGATGAAAAGTCAAGATGCACCGTGTCGGCCTCTGCTTTCAAGGTGCGCATTTTTTCTCTCGCCCGCTTGAGAAAAAGGTTGTAGATATCAAATCCGGCTGTTGCTTTACCGGCAAGAAATTCATCATCAATGGTATTGCCATACCTCGTTCTTAGTTGCTCGATATCGCTTGCCAGAAAATAGCTTTTGCTGCCATCAAGATTATCGATATAACGATTAAAGATCTGCTGCGACAGGGAGTCATTGACCGAGACCTTTCTGTAGTGGTTCTGCTGCAGATATTTATTGAGAGAGTTGCAGGCATCCCTCTCTGCAATGGTCGGCCTGAGGGTGGTTACACCGCGAACCACCACCGATTCCCTGCTGTTTTTGGCAAAAAGCGGAGAAACACTTCCCGAGGCGATCATAAAAAGAACGAGACTTTTTCGAAGCATAGCCGTGTATGATTGTCTTTATGAGTAAACCCAGACAGAGGCTGGTGGAATATTTTTTATAACAAAACGCCTTCTTGCCTGATTTTTGAAATCCACGTCACCAAGAGGGTTGTTGAGGCCATAAGTGTACATGACACACCACTTGAGAAGACCATTGCCGTAGAGCTTGTTGATAATGGGGATGAATGACGCTTTGAACGGGTTGTTGATAAGCGGAATAGAGAGTACCAGCCCGAAGCGCTCGTCCACTTTTTTTAACTGCTCAAGTGCGCATGAATTGATCGTCTTCAAATGGGGATAATTTTGACGAAGCACCGCACAAAACTCCTGATCAATTTCAACCAGCAATGGATTCAAACTTGAGATATGCTTGGTGATTGCTCCGGTTCCCGCACCGATCTCAATAACCGGAGTTTGATCCAGCTCCTTAATTGAGCGGAACATAGCTTTTGCCAAAAACTCTGAAGAGGGTATGACTGAACCGACACTCTGGGGATTTTTTAAATATTTTTTCAGAAACAGTATCTCTTTACGCATGGAGTTGTTTTATGATTTATGTTTTCTTGTTAAGCGCAGTTTCATCTGTTGATGCTGCGGTATCAACGGCTTTATTAAATTCGTTTTCGAGATCAGCCTGTGCTTTTTTAAACTCCCTCATTCCTTTGCCAAGCCCTCTGGCCAGCTCCGGCAATTTTGACGGGCCAAAAAACAACAATACTATAAACAGGATAAGCAACAGTTCCTGTCCTCCAAGATTAGACATGGTAATCCCTCCTGAAAATTTACGTGATCGATAAGACTTTTTTCATAAACACCCGCTTATTATCCTTCTTGATCTACTACGCTCTGCGCCTGATTTTCTTTCAATGAGTCCTAATTCAACGAAGGCGACATCCGGATAATGGTATGCCGTTGGTTTGCTTTAAGCTCTGCAAGGTCAGCAACTACTGCTGCGGACTGATTGAGCAGTATATCCCTGTTCTTGCCTTTGGCCGAATCGTGATCAACAATCCATTGACCTTCAATCCGCTTTATCCTCTCTGTTTCCAATTTAAAGACAGAATCCTGAAGTGATACCGCCTTTTTTTTGCGAATCTGGTTCAAAGTATTCAAATCGTGGAGGTAACTCTGATAATAATGGCTCTTCAAGACCCGCTCCTGCAGCTTCCGGCGGAGCAGCGCAATCTCTTCCTGGCTTACCTCTATCGTCGGACGATAAAAGGATCGGGAGAGGGTACTCCAGGGGAGGCTGCTGCTGTAGGTATCCTCTCCAACAGCAGATGTATCAATCATGGATGGCATGACAATGTCGGGCACAACACCTTTATGCTGAGTGCTGCCTCCTGAAATCCGGTAAAATTTTGCAATCGTAAGTTTAATTTCGCCAAGTTCAGGAGTTTTTCCAAAAAAAGCAAATGGCCTGAGATCTGAGATTTTTTTGAGGCTTTGAACGGTACCCTTTCCAAACGTTCTCTCGCCAATGATAACACCACGGCCATAATCCTGAATTGCTGCGGCAAATATTTCAGATGCGGAGGCGCTGTAACGGTTAACAAGCACTGCGAGTGGTCCGCTATAGAGTACCCTGCGGTCTTCATCCCTGAGCACCATTTTCCCTCCTGTCGAGTTGCCGATTTGCACCACCGGGCCAATCGAAATAAACAGTCCTGTAACATTCACCGACTCTTCAAGCGAACCGCCTCCATTGTCGCGTAAATCAATGACGATGCCATCAACATGCTCTGTAGCAAGCTCATTCAAAATACGGGCTACATCACGGCTTGTGCTGTTGAAATTGACGCTGTTCTGCTGTTGACCTTCAAAATCAAGATAAAATGAAGGAATAGTGATGACGCCGATTCGCTCTCCGTTCCGAATGATAATACTTTTCTTTGCCGCCTGTTCCTGCAAATCGACCTTATCTCGCAAAAACATCACGATTTTAGCCGGACCTCGTCCCCCCTGACTTGCCGGAAGGATTTTAAGACGAACAATAGTGTTTTTCCTTCCACGGATCAATTTTACCACATCATTGATTCTCCAGCCAAATACATCCACAATATCACCAACCCGTCCCTGACCGACGCCAATAATTTTATCCCCTTTTTTCAGGCTATTGCTCTTGAATGCGGGGCCTCCTGCAATAACCTCGTTAACAACCGTATACTCGCTTTCAGTTTGCAATTTTGCTCCGATCCCCTCAAGGGAGCGACTCATGTCAATCTGAAAGTTTTCATATTCATCCGGAGAGAAATAACTTGTATGGGGGTCAAACGATGTTGTCAAGGCATAAGTATAAGCCTGAAATGCATCTTCAGGTTTCTGGCGATTCAAAAGATTCAGGCGGTTTGTAAAGCTTTTTGAGAGAGTTGTGCGGATAGTTCTGCTGCTTTCTCCCGAATATTTAAGGTTAAGCCACTGGTATTTCAACTCTTTTTTCCACAGCTCGGCAAGTTGACGTCGGTCAGCGGGCCAGGGATCGTTTTTGCGATCGAGGTCAAGGGTCTCTGGTAATGAAAAGTTAAAACGAACGGTATCGGCGGTTGCCTTCATATACTGCATTTTCTCTTTGGCCCGCTTGAGAAAAAAGTTATAAACTCCAAATCCGACGGTTGCCTTGCCTGCAAGAAATTCATCATCAATACGGTTTCCATATACATGCCGGAGGCTTTCGACCTCGCTTGCTACAAAATAACTTTTGCTGCCGTCAAGATTGTCGATATAGCGATTGAGTATTTGCAACGAAAGAGAGTCATTGACCGATATCTTCCTGTAATGGTTCTGAAGAAGGTATTGACTGAGATATTTACTCGCCTCCTCCTGGGCCGCCGTTGGGCTGAGGGTCACAACGGTTACAGCCGGAGCAACATTTCCTGCACAGAGTGTAGATATCGGCACAGTACTTCCCAATGCGACAATTATGAGAAGCAAATTTTTTCTAACCATTTTTTTTGACGAGTGATTCAAAGGTTTAACGACGTCAGTCAAGCTCTTCTTGAATGAGAAAACAAATATACATATATTGCGGTTCACTTGGCAAGCCTTTACCGGCAGAGTTCCTGAAGAAAAATTACCGCACATAATAATAAATAAAAGAGAAGCTTTCAATGGAAAAGAAAAAAATCAGTTACAAAGAGCTTGGGCTGTGCAACAGTCGTGAACTCTTCAAAAAAGCTGTAACAGGGGGTTACGCTATCCCTGCATACAACTTCAACAATCTTGAGCAGATGCAGGCCATTATCCTTGCATGTGCAGAGACCAGCTCTCCTGTTATACTACAGGTTTCAAAGGGAGCCAGAAGCTACGCCAACGAAACCCTGCTTCGCTATCTTGCCCAGGGAGCAGTAGCCTATGCCGCTGAACTCGGCAACCCCATCCCTATCGTGCTTCATCTTGATCATGGAGACAGTTTCGAACTCTGCAAGGATTGTATTGATTCCGGCTTCTCTTCAGTGATGATTGATGGTTCTCACCTTCCTTATGAAGAGAACGTTGAACTGACCAAAAAAGTTGTTGCCTATGCTCATCAGTACGATGTTACCGTTGAGGGTGAACTCGGTGTTCTGGCAGGTATCGAAGATGATGTTTCAGCCGCCCACCATACCTACACCCAGCCAGAAGAGGTTGAGGATTTTGTTGCCAAAACCGGGGTCGACAGTCTTGCCATTTCCATCGGCACCTCACACGGCGCCTTCAAGTTCAAACCAGGTGAAGATCCGAAAATCCGCCTCGACATCCTTACTGAAATTGAGCACCGTATTCCTGGATTTCCCATTGTGCTGCATGGATCCTCTTCCGTTCCACAGGATCTCATTAAAACCATCAATGAGCACGGCGGAAAACTGAAGGACGCTATTGGTATCAGTGAAGATCAGCTTCGTCTTGCCGCCAAATCAGCGGTCTGCAAAATCAATATTGATTCTGACGGTCGTCTTGCCATGACTGCCGCCATCCGCAAGGTTTTTGATGAAAAACCTGAAGAGTTTGATCCGAGAAAATATCTCGGGCCAGCCCGTGATGCTCTCAAGAAACTCTATGTTCACAAAATCATCAACGTTCTTGGTTCTAACGGAAAAGCATGATTTTTTTTGATATCAAATAAAAAAGGCGCCAGTGGGCGCCTTTTTTATTTGATATCATGGCTGTTTATGCACTCTGAAGAAAGCGTAAAGCGGCATAGGCAAACAATCCACTGCCAATTTCAAGTGCGTGCTCTTCAGGATTGAAGGTTGGAGAGTGCAGAGTATTACCTTGCTCCTGTTGCAGGGATCCTGTCCCGATCTGCCAGAAAGTCCCCGGGCACTCTTGCAGATAGTAGGCAAAATCCTCCGCAGTCATGAGGAGTTCACTCTCATGCACATTCTCTGCACCCAGATATTCCCGGCAAATACCCTCTGCTTTGTCGGTAACAGCAAGATCATTGAAAAGAACCGGATACCCTTTCCTGATTTCCACTTCAGCCTCTACACCAAGTCCTGCAGCAACATGCGTTACCGTCTGTCGCAACCTCTCCTGCACGAGGGAACGAACCTCTTCGTTCATGGTTCTCATTGTCCCCGACATTGTCACCTGCTTCGGAATAACATTAGGCGCACTGCCCCCATGAATAGAGGCTATTGAAACAACTGCTGGTTCATGAGGGGGCACAACCCTGCTGACAAGATGCTGAAGGGCTGTAATGATATGGGCGGCAGCGAGAACAGGATCGGCTGCCCTGTGCGGCGCAGAGGCGTGACCACCCTGCCCTGTCACTGTGAAATAGAGTTCATCAGTAGCCGCCATAAAACTCCCTTTGCAAAGGGCAACTGTCCCTGTTTCAACATTGGGAAAGCAGTGCTGACCTAAAATTATTGATGGGTTGAACTGCCTGAAAAGACCGGCGTCAAGAAATGGCTTTGCTCCTCCGGGTGCCTTTTCTTCGGCTGGCTGAAAAACCAGAAGCACATTGCCCTGGAGTTCATCCTTCATTTCTGAAAGAATTTTGGCTGCACCGAGAAGCATTGCCGTATGCATGTCATGGCCGCAGGCATGCATTTTTCCGGATTCAAGGGAACAGAATCCGTGGGGATTCTCTTCGTTAAGCGGCAGTGCATCAATATCGGCCCTTAAGGCCACAACCTTACCTTTGTTCAACCTGTGACCGCCACGAACCAGAGCAACAACCCCGGTCTCCAACAGCGGCTTTTCTGGAGTGATACCGAGAGCTGTCAGATAGTCTGTTATCAGTGCTGTCGTTCTCCACTCTTCATAGGAGAGTTCAGGATGGAGATGAATATTGCGTCGCAAAGCAACAACTTCCGAAAAAATGTCTGCTGCCCGCTCCCGAATCCGCTCAGCAAACCCTGTGAAGTGTTCTGTTTTCATGCATACCTTTTTTTATAATAACTTGCCTTCATCACAATTAATCAGAGTCTCACGCCCCCGAGACTTATGCTACCCTCTGGACTACATATCCATAAAACGAATAAACTCAAGAGCCTTTTCTCTCATCTCATCATCTTTTTCCTGGAAAAAGGGTGAGGTATAGCGGATTGAGTACCCATATTGTTCAAGGTTTTTAACCAAACGAAAGAGGTCGTATGTCTGAAGCCTGAAGGTAACAACAATCTCCTCACCCTCTGGAGTTGCAGGGTACATACCGAAACTCAGAACGGTAGCGTCATTTTTTTCAAGTGCAGCAATAACCTCTGAAAGTTTCAGGTCGAATGAGGGAACATCAAGTTCAAGGGTCACGGCCTCTTTACCCAAATGGAAAATAGTGGCTATTCGCTCAAGAAGATGTGCTTTTTCAATCACGCCGACATACCTCCCCTCCTTTTCCGATACCGCAATGAGGGATGATGAAAAAGTACGCATCCGTGAAAAAATATCAAAAATATGCTCATGAAGTTCTATACTGCCAACTTTTTCAAGTTTGAGATCCTTCAGGCGCAGCTTCTTCATTTTTTGTAACTGCTCAAGCAATAAAAGATCTGTAATGGTCACCATTGCCGTAACCGCCCCCTCGTGCAGAACAGGCACACATTCAAACCCTCCTTTTTGCATGAAGGCAAGTGCCTCTACGGCAAAAGCATCATCGGCAAAAACCGGCCAGGTTGTATCAAGAGAGCTCTCGACGCATTCATTTAGCTGCATGGTTCAATTTTATTCACCCTCAACTGGTGCCTCCCCCCTTCAAATGGGGTGGTAAACCAGTTGTGAAGACTTTGTTCAATTGTGGCTTTATCGGTAAAGCGTGCGGAAAAACAGATGATATTAGCATTATTATGCTGCCGGGCAAGGGTCGCAAATTCCGGGTTACAGGCAACTGCGGCACGAATTCCCCTGATTTTATTTGCAGAGATAGAGACGCCTATTCCTGTACCACACAGCAGTACCCCCGAATCGCAAAGTCTTTCGGCAACTGCTTTGGCAACTTTCCGGGCATAATCAGGATAATCAACCGCTCCTTCATCATAAGGTCCCATGTCAGTAAATTCATAGCCATTTCGATCAAGCCACGCAAGTACCGTTTTTTTAAATTCGAATCCGGCATGATCGCTTCCAACTGCAATATTCATAATTCGTCCACGTTAAATTTACATGAAGTTTTTTTCAGACCGGCCCGATTTAAAAAAAGAGCCTGACTGTTTACTTTGGGGTCTTCATTATTAATCCTTGAATATATACCGTCAGCATTCATCTGCCAAGCCTTGACGTTATCACTCAAAATAAGCTCAAGATCCGATTTGACCAACTGAATGAATACTTTGTCGAACACTGGAAAAAGTGTTTCAACCCGATCATCAAGGTTTCGTGGCATGATATCAGCACTCCCAAGATAGAGTTCCCCCTTCCCTCCATTATGAAAGTAGTAGGCCCTGCTATGCTCAAGAAAACGACCGATAACACTGATGACTCTGATATTTTCACTAATACCCGCTATGCCGGGTTTGAGGCAGCAAATTCCCCTGATGACAAGATCGATCTTCACCCCCTCGCAGGATGCACTGTAGAGCGCCCGTATGGTTTTGGCATCTACAAGGGCATTCATTTTCATAATTATTCTTCCATTGTTCTCCTTCCGGCTCCATTCGACCTCCCGTTCAATCATCTCAATAATCCTTTTTCTGGTATTGATCGGTGAGACGAGCAGCTTTCTGTATTCGGTATGCTTTGAATATCCGGTAAGTGCATTGAACAGCTCTGCCACATCATTGGCAAGTTGCTCGTTTACTGTAAAAAGACTATAATCTGTGTAAATTTTTCCCGTTGAAGGGTTATAGTTGCCTGTACCAAGATGCAGGTATCTTTTCAGCTTCTTTTGTTCGCGGCGCACAACAAGTGTAAGTTTTGCATGGGTTTTCAAGCCAGGAAGACCGTAGGCCACATGCGCCCCGACATCTTCAAGTGACCTTGCCCAGACAATATTATTCTCTTCATCAAATCGTGCCTTGAGCTCAACAAGCACTGCAACCTGTTTGCCCTCCTCAGCGGCTTTCATCAGAGCATGAACAATTGGTGAATTACTTCCAACCCTGTACAGTGTCTGTTTTATCGAGAGTACATCCGCATCAAGAGCTGCCTGATTGATAAAATCAACAATAGGCTGAAACGAGTCATAAGGATGGTAGAGCAAGCGGTCCTTAGCTTTTATTGCAGTAAAAATATCAGTGCCAAACTGTTCAGCAATGCGGTTGGCTGGCACAAAAGGATCGTCTTTCAGCTCTGGTCGATCTATTTTCAGAAGCTCCAGAAGAGAGCTGAAACCGAGCAGGCCATCTATTTCATAAACATTTCGTTCAGTGACTTCGAGATTTTTCATAAGAAGTCGTCTAACCGAAAGGGGCATTGCCGGAGTAATGTCAAGCCGGACCACTTTTCCGTAACGACGTGAGCGGATCCCTTGTTCAATGGTTTCAAGCAGATCGCCCGCTTCATCCTCCTCAATTTCGATATCGGCATCACGAATCAACCTGAAAAGATGAGACTGTATAATCCTCATTTTCGGAAACAGGTGAGCCAGATTGCTTTCAATGAGATCTTCTATCCAGATAAAGCGAATGATTCCGTCATCAGCACTAAAACCCTTGATATCATTGAGCCTCAGAAGTCGGGGAAGAATACCCGGTACCTTCACGCGAGCGAACTTCAACGCCCTGCTCTCCTCCTCTTCCAGTTCAATGGCAAGATTCAATGAAAGGTTCGACATAAAGGGAAATGGGTGGCCAGTGTCAAAAGCGAGAGGGGTCAGTACCGGAAAAATCTCCTTTCGGAAATAGTGGCTCAATGCCCGCTGCTGCGAGGCGGAAAGCTCTGAAACCCTGAGAAATTCTATTCTTTCACGTTGCAATGCCGGTACAAGATCGTGATAAAAGCACTCGTTTCTTTCTCCGAATTGCCGCAAAACCATTGTGCGAATTTTTTCGAGCTGTTCAAAAGGGGTGTGGCCATCAATTGTTCGATCCTGAATACCCGCCTCGTACTGATCCTCAATACCGGCAACGCGGATCATAAAAAATTCATCGAGGTTTGAGCTGAAAATCGAAATGAATTTCACCCGTTCAAGAAGAGGGTGTGCTGAAGTGTCAAGTGCCTCTTCAAGTACCCGTTGATTGAAGTAGATCCAGCTCAGCTCCCTGTTGACATAGAATGATGTATCAAAAAAATCCGGGACCTTTTGTCCCTCCCCCCCTTCATCATTTCCAGTTTGCATAAAAAACATCAAAGATTAGAGTTAAACCAAATTATTCCCTCTTCATGAACGATACTGTCAAGAGGTTCATCGCAAAAGTCTGCCGGAACAGCAGCAACCTTCTGCTGAAGGAAGGAGAGTCCGATACGACAGGGAGTTACTCTTTTTCGTGAAAGTCGTTGCAAAAAACGGTCATAGAATCCTTTTCCATAACCAATACGAAATCCTTTTTCATCAAAAGCGAGGAGCGGCATCAGCACAACATCAAGCGTTGACTCATCGGCAATCAAGAGTTCCACGGGCTCTGGCTGACCGAATTGTGCGGGTCGCACAAGATCCCCCATCCGAAACATTGCTGACAAGAGCTCCCCATTTCGAACAACTGGAACGGATAGTGGTTTCTTCATTGCGGTGAGCCAATCAACAATTGCTGAAGTTGAGACTTCACCTGAAGCCGGGATGGAGAGGTAGAGATGAATATGACGAGCATTGATTACTTCCGCCAGGGTGATCACATATCCTGCAATGGCCGCACTCATCTCAATCCTTGATTTTTCCGGTATCGACCGCCTGCGGGCAATCATCGTTCTCCGCAGTGCAGCTTTTTCTGCCGCAAGAGTTGAATCTCTCTCCATGGCGTTCTGCCTCTCGATCACACTCTATAGTTAAATTGCACCCACTCTATTTCCGGCCTAACAGTAATAAACAGATCAACCACAGCATTATCAAATGTAAAATAATAAAATAGCACTCGTTCTTTCATGATCGGTATCCAAGTGTCAAGGTGTAAATAATCACTTCGACATAAAAGTGCATGATAACCTTGGTGCGACACACTCGCGGCGATCCCATTATTTCTCGTATCTTCAGGAGATGTGCAGCAGTGAACTTATTTTTACGGGAACACTCAAATTTTATACCAGAACCATGAGCTTTATTTTTCAGCAGGCCCGCATAATCAACCCCCTTCAGCATCTTGACATCACTGGAACGATAAAAGTGAGCAATGAGGGAGTCATCGAGGCTGTCGTTTACGGTACAGAGACTCTTGCGGCATCAGCGGAAGACCAGGTACTGGATCTTAGGGGGCAAATACTCGCCCCGGGACTTTTTGATATGCACTGTCATTTCAGGGAACCTGGTCAAGAATACAAGGAGACTCTGGAAAGTGGATCAAAAGCGGCAGCAGTCGGCGGATTTACCGGCGTAGCCCTCATGCCGAATACGAAGCCTGTTATTGACAGTCCACTCGGCGTCGCCTATATCCGCCATCACGCCACAACGCTTCCCATAGATCTCGAAGTAATCGGGGCGATGACTCTTGAGAGTAAGGGAGAACATCTGGCACCCTTCGGAAAGTTCCGTTCCTACGGAGTGACGGCTGTTTCGGATGATGGCTCCGCCATTCAGAACAGCCAGATTATGCGCCTGGCCTTCGAATACGCATCAAATTTTAATCTTCTCGTTATTCAGCACTGTGAAGAGCGCTCGTTGACCATCGGCGGAGTAATGAATGAGGGACTCTTTTCGACACAACTCGGTCTGAAGGGGATTGCAGATGTCTCAGAAGCCATTACACTCAGCCGCGATCTGCTTTTGATGCGCTATCTCGAAGAGCATAAACTGCATGACCCACTCAGAAGGCCACGCTACCATGTTGCCCATATAAGCACCAAAGCTGCACTTGATCTTGTTCGTACCGCAAAACAGGATGGGCTCCTGGTGACCTGCGAAGTAACGCCGCACCATTTCACGCTCTGTGATGAAGATCTTTTTCATGCCGACATGAAAGGAAATTTTATCATGAAACCGCCGCTCTCTTCAAAGGAAAACCGTGAAGCGTTGCTTGAGGCTCTTGCCGACGGAACAATTGATGCCATAGCCACCGATCATGCACCCCACGCTTCCCATGAAAAAGAGTGCCCCTCCGACCAGGCGGCCTTCGGTATTACTGGCCTTGAAACCTCTCTTGCACTGACCATCACAGAGCTTGTTGACAAAAACGTTGTCAGCATGTCGCACGCCATCGAACTGTTATCGGTCAATCCAAGAAGAATAATGCAGTTAAAGCCAATCTATTTTGTGCCGGGAGAGACTGCAAATTTCACCATCATTGATCCTGATGTTCTCTGGTGCCTTACTTCCAGCTCAATAAAGTCAAAATCGGCAAACACACCCTTTCTCAACCGCCCGCTGAAAGGACGGTCGCGCGGGATTTTCCATAAAGGACAACTTCTTGTGTAGGCAGGTATATGAGAACAATTCATGGCAGAGGGTGCTTGATTATCTATAAAATTTTTATTACCTTCATGTTCTTTTTGGGCAGAAAAAAACATATCCGCCTCTTAACCTAAAGAACTACTTTACGACTCATGGCAAAGAAACAATCGTTTGCAGATAAAGGCAAAAAAACGGGTACCAGTGATTTCAAGTGTGCGAAAGTTATTTTTTCTGTGAAATCAGAAAAGACCAATGCGTGGAAATTCATTGAAAAGAATGTCCGTATTCCTAACGGCGAGAATGACCAGGTGATTCTTGCAAAGGCAATCGCCGATTACGCAAAGTAAGTATACCCCCGATACGTCATCAGGGCATCGCAGGGTGCCCTGAATCTCACCCGGCTTTTTCACCTTTTTTCTCACTTCAGCATGGCGGACTATCCGAATTATTCGGAAACGAACCCTTCGGTACCCTGGTTTGAAGAGTGGTTCAACCACCCGCTCTATCTTGACGTTTACAGCCACCGCGACAGTGATGAAGCTGCACGCTGCGTACAAACCATCCTCTCCCTTTGCGGTCTTGAACAAAGAGAGCTGAGTTCATTATCGGTACTCGACATAGCCTGTGGTGCAGGCCGACATGCTCTTGAGCTTGCCCGTCTCGGCTGCACCGTCACAGCAAATGACCTTTCACCATTTCTGCTCGAAGAGGCGCGGAAAGATGCGCTGAAAAAACAGTTGCGGCTCACTCTTACCTGCTGCGACATGCGCAGGATTCCCTCCGGCACTCATTTTGATCTTGTCGTTCAGCTCTTTACCAGTTTCGGCTATTTTGAACAGAAAGAAGAAGACCAGTTGGTGCTCCATAAAGCTTATGATGCGCTTAAACGGGGGGGATGGTACGTACTGGACCTTCTTAATCCCATCCCTCTTGAACGGAACCTGGTACCTCACTCCCAGAAAACCGCTGGCAACATCCTTATTCTTGAAGAGCGAGCATTTGAAAATGAGAGGATTACCAAAACGATCACCATTACTCCTCCAGAGGGTGAACGGCTTAGTTTTTCTGAATCGGTAAGGCTTTACGGTAAAGAGGAGATTCTCTTGATGCTTCTGGAGACGGGCTTTTCAGTCAGCTCTCTTGCAGGCAACTACCTTGGTGAACCATTTGTTGAAAATGATTCACCAAGGATGATGCTTTTTTGCCGAAAACCGTAAGGAGTTGTACTGCCAGATCCGGCAAGGAAATCATTACAGCATCTTGCGATCACGATACCACTCGTAGGCATTGCGTATGCTGTGTTCATGCGGCTCATACTGCAAGTTCAACTCACGCGTAGCCTTCGTTGAATCAAAATAGAGAAAATGGGAGGCGACCCTGAACATTGACATATTGAACAGTTTGGATATCCGATTCTTGTTTTTATAGAGGTCAAGCGCCAGTTTCAGTATTTTAGCCATCCAGAACGGAAGGGGAAAACGAACCCTTGGCGCACCGGTAATCTTCGAAATCGTATCAGCAAGCTGCTTGTAGGAGACGTTTTCACCGCCGAGGATGTAACGCTCCCCCGTCTTCCCCTTTTTCATGGCAGTTATGATGGTATCAGCAACAATCTCGACATCAACCACACATATCCCGCCGAGAGGATAAAATGGAAGCTTTTTGTTGTAAATATCCTTGATGATCCGTCCGGCATTGAAATTGATATCTCCAGCACCAAACACAAATGCAGGATTGACAATAACGCAGTCCAGCCCTTTTTTGATTGCTTCGGCCACCTCTACTTCTGAAAGGTGTTTTGTTCTGGCATATTCGAGGTCGATCTGGTGAAAATTCCAGATAACGGATTCATCGACTGGTTTTTTGTCGAAAGCAATTCCGACCGCAGTTATAGAGCTGACATGCAGTACTCTTGTAACACCAGCAGCGGCAGCGGCTTGCAAAATATTGCGGGTACCTTCAACATTGATTCTGTAGAGCAGTGCGTTTTTCTTGTCACCCATATAGGTAAGACCCGCAGAGTGATAAACAAAATCAATGCCCTGCAGTGCCCTGTCGAGCGAAGCGCGGTCGGTAATATCACCATAGACAAGCTTGACCTTGTGCAAGACATCGGTGAGTGATGTTAAATCCGAATTTTTTCGGACCAGAATTGAAACTTCATCGTCAGTTAAAGCCAGCTTTTTGACAAGACTCGAACCAATAAAACCAGTTGCCCCGGTTACAAGGATTTTTTTATTCACCAGTATTGTACTTCAATCAATTAACAATCCTTTATTTTTCCGCTCACAAAAAAAAGCCATCAGTACATGCTGACGGCTCCTGCAACCATTATTGTACAACGGCGGTCTCATCGACAACAATTTTCCCGGTTACTATTTTTTTTCTGATCTCCTCCAGTTGTTGATGATTTTTTATACCAATCAATGATGCGTTTTTTTCGTTATATACGTAATCAGTATAACGATCTTCCAGACCAAATACCGAAACACCACCACCCCTGAAACTCCCATCAAGAACTGTTTCTACCGTTTTGAGGAGAGCCCTGTCAACAGCCTTGGTCATACTTGTCAGCACAAACCCTGGAGCCTCCGGCTCCTGATCGCGATCGGTACAGATAACAAGCGCCTTGCTCTCCCTCGCAGCTTCTATGACGCCGAGTCCACTGGCTCCGGCTGCCTGGTAGACAATATCAGCCCCACGACCATATTGGCCAAGTGCAAGTTCGCGTCCCTTGGCTGGATCGGCGAATGCGCTTCCGGTCATGCCGATGTAGCCTGAAATAACCCTGACTCCGGGATTTATGGATCGAACACCCTCAATAAAACCACTCTCAAACTTTTTGATAACACTTGACTCCATCCCTCCAATAAAGCCAACCGTTTTTGTTTTGGTAACCAGCGCAGCAAGGGCCCCTGCCAGAAAAGAGCCTTTTTTCTCTTCAAAAACAATTCCCTGAAGATTTGCTGGCACAACAACTTTCGGTTGACGAATATAATCGATACAGACAAACTTTTTGTCAGGAAATTCCTCAGCAATGGATGTAATGTCTTCACTGAAAAGCATGCCAACACCGATAATCAGCCCTGTATCGGAATCAACAGCCATCTGGCGTAACGCCGCCTCACGATCGGCACCCTCTCCCTGTGGTTCAATGGAAAGAAAGTTAACACCATATTTTGCCTTGGCAATTTCGAGACCATGATAGGCTGAATCATTGAATGATTTATCACCCCGGCCACCGACATCAAAAACCAGAGCAATTTGCAATTTGCCCTCTGGGGAGCGTACATCAACTTTTTTTTCACCGTTTTGAGCAGAACAGCCTGCAAGAATCACTAAAAAAAGCAAAAACAAAGAAAGCGATGACTTCATCGTTTTTTTGAAAAAAGGTTTTCGAGCACGCTAACTTTTTGACGCTGCTAATTTATAAAAAACTCGCTTTAATTAAAAGCTGTAACAGGGAATGAAAAAAAAATCCGGAAAAGACTCTGTATGATTACGGTGGATTGAGGATTTTATGAACGGCAACCAGAAGTGCTTTGACAGGAAAAGGTTCCTGAAGATAATTAACCCCCATGTCAAGCCCCACTTCATTCTCAACGATGTCGGGAGTGTACCCGGACATAAAGAGGGTTTTAACGTTTGGTGATGTTTCCTGGACTCTTTTTGAAAGGTCACACCCATTCATCTCAGGCAACACAACATCAGTTACAAGCAGTTGAATTTCGCCCTTGTGCGCATCGGCAATCAGGATAGCCTCACTCGGTGAAGTTGCGTCGAGTACCATATAGCCACCGTTTTCAAGCATGAGCTTGCAAATACTCAGAATATCAGGCTCATCGTCAACAAGCAGTATTACCTCTTTGTTGTGACAAAGCTTCACCAAATGATCGCTCTCATTCGGGTCAGCATAACCGACAGATCCTGGAAACCAGATGGTAAAGGTGGTTCCCTTGCCAGGTTCACTCAGGCATTCGATAGATGCGCCATTCTGCTTGATGATTCCGTAGATGGTCGCAAGGCCCATGCCAGTACCGATTCTTTTCTCTTTTGTTGTAAAAAAAGGTTCGAAGAGATGTGGCATATCTTTTTTTTCAATCCCGCAACCATTATCAGTTACGGAAAGTGTCACATAATCGCCAGGCACCTTGCAACAATGACCAGCGGCACATTCAGCTTTATAGACATGAATCCTGTTTGTTTCGATAGTAATTGTGCCAATACCATCTATGGCATCCCTTGAATTGACACAAAGATTGCCAAGAATCAAATCAATTTGTGCAGGATCAATCTTGATCGAGATCCTTTGTTGGACGGGGCTCCATATCAGGGTGATATTTTCGCCGATGAGCCGCCTCAAAACAGCAAGCATCCTCTCAACCATGCTGTTAAGATCGAGTACCAATGGTATGACGCACTGCTTGCGGGAAAAAGCGACAAGTTGATTGCAGAGAACGGACGAGTGTTCAGTAGCCTTGAGAATAGCTTTCATATTTCCCAGAAGCGGCCCTTCAATATCCAGATGTTGTAAGGCTATTTCAACGTTGCCGAGAATCACCCCCAGCATATTATTGAAATCGTGGGCTATACCTCCGGCAAGCTGACCAACCAGCTCCATTTTTTGAGACTGAACAAGTGACTCCTGGATCTTTTGTTCCGATAACTCTGCGCGTTTACGAGAAATAATATCCCAGGCAAAATTAACCAGGGTACCCACCATCATTGAATCATCCTCATCATAGTCGTAAGACTTGCCTCCAACACAAAGGAGTGCAGTAACAGCATCTCCCTGCATCAGGGGAGTAAAGAGCATCCGCCGGGTGGCGGAGTCTACATTCAGCGAACCACCGCAATGTGGCAATACTTTGTACGTATTGTTGATAACCAGCTCTCTTCCTTGTATTGCATCGGCCAATAACTCCTCTTCGTTCAAGAAAATATTGCATTGTTTTACATTCACCATCTGCGTACCGGCGGAGAAGATACGCGTTGAAAATGTCGTCTGGTCGTCAGCAACAAGATGGAAAAAACCCAGGGTGCTCTCCGTCAGGCGTTCAACCTCATCAATCGTCACCTTCAGGAGATCCTCCAGGGAAGCGTTCTCCACCATGTCGTGAAGGTGAATGCGAAATGCCGTTATGGCTTCAAACCGCTTGCGTTCAGTAATGTCGATGCCTACCGCAACAACGAAAGGCTCTCCGTCAACCATTATTCTCTTGCCCGTAATCATGCGCCACTGGAACTTGGGCCCACCCCGAAGCATGAGTCTCGCTTCGTCAGTCTTTTCAATGCCGAGGTTCAAAACGTTCAGCATTTTTTCCAGGGCAAACGCTCGGTCATCAGGATGAAATACCTCCAACGCATTGGTCGAAAACATCTCTCGATCATCTTTTCCGAGAATGTTTTCGCGATAAAAGGTGTTCCACCAAACCAGTTGCCCTTTGGCATCACTGATAGAAAAAGAGCCCGGGAGACTCTCAACCATAATTTTGGTAAAAATCCGCTCGCGCTTTGCAATCCCCTCTCTTTCAGCAGAAAATGCCTCTGCCTTCTGATCACTATGGTTCACTCTCATTGTCATTTATTAACCAAAGGTACTTCGTTTTTGCGAAACAAGCACAACAGGATCACTTTCCGAAAAAGAAACTCTAATGAACAATAAATATAATCAAATAACGTTACAGAATTTTTTATTTTTCTTCCAATTACAATCCAGTTGCAATAACGGATATCTTCTCCTGTCCGCAAACCTGCTGCAAGCTTTCAAAAATTGATTATTATGTCGATGCCCAGCAATCAAAACATCGGTTATACACTCGATACCAGTTGCATTACGGGATACTAACTCTCCAATCCTCTGTATGAAACGTTTTTTTAAACTTACCCTTATAATTTTTCTTTCGACAAGCTCCGCCGTAGCTCTCTTTTTTTTAAGCCTTGGCATACTTGTTTCACAACATACGGCCAATCCGGAAAAAAGTGATGTCATTGTTGTGCTGGGAGGAGATAATGGGCTCCGGGTACGCAAAGGAGCTGAACTCTACAATGCGGGATATGCTACCCACATTCTTCTGACAGGCATTGACAAGCGATTTTACCGCCCCGGTCACCCAAACTGGCGCGAACGGCGCATGAGAGCACTCGGAGTCCCCAAAAAAGCGATCATGGTTGATACAAAATCCACAACAACCTGGGATGAGGCCGTAAACACTTCGATACTGATGGAACGAAATGGTTGGAAAAGTGCAATTGTTGTCAGCGACCCCCCCCACATGCTCCGGCTCCATCAAACCTGGAACCGAGCATTTGAAGGATCTCCAAAAAAATTTATTCTGGTTCCAACAAACCCATTATGGTGGCACAGAGTGCTCTGGTGGAAAGAGCGGGAAAGTTACCAATTTGTAATCAGCGAGATCAAAAAAAATATATTCTACATAGCGGTGCACTACTAAAAAAATCAGGAGTGGCCACCGACAACAATTCGCATAATTTTGACATTTAAAACAACGAATCGAAAAAGTTGCCACAGCAAGTTCTTCCGCCAGTACAGTGTACCCTTCGAAGGTACCGGCGGATAAGCCTCATCATAATATGCCTTGACTTTATTCGTGCCCATAGGTTTTCAAATTTAAGGTTGGTTGCACAGTGGCGATTATTCAGGGATCAACCACCAGAACGGGTAGCCTTTTGCTTTGTGGAAAAACAGATAGTGCAAAATAACCTTCAACCAATGTCCAGCCAGACCAGCCTCGCCAAGGGAGTAGTTCATGTCACGCCCCCATTCAGGATACTTGGTCCAGTCGGGCACAACCGGAAAGAGAGTCATTGATGCGCCCAAACCATCAAACGAACCAAATCCGGCGGAGACGACACATGCAGCCCCCATTCTGCTCATTGAGGCTTTGTGGCGATGCTCCTCTACGCCATGAATTTTCTCAGCGATATTGAGTGCTACAATCTTGCCCATAACACCTGCTGGCATACCGGTACGTGGTGCTGTCGGAAAAATCTGGCGTCCACTCGGGCTCGACATCGGTTTTGAAATCGGATGCGGAGGGGCAAAGGCAATGCCGGGAGCATAGATATTATTAAACATCGGATTCTGGTAAATCGACGGCCAATCATCAGCCTCCCACTCTTCAAAGGGTTTGACACTATAATCTGCATCAACTTTCATAAACTTGTTCGGTGCAAACATCTTTTCTGTGATGTCAGCTCCCGATTTGTCATAAGCAGTCAGCCCTACACCTGAGAATGAGGGTATGAGCATGGCAAAATCAAACTCCTGTTTCAAATTATCGCCATCGAGAGTCTCATAGTACGCCTTGCCAGGTTCAACGCAATGAACACCGGCACGCCTTATCCAGTTGATGCCGTACTCGGCCATAATGGATTCTGTAAAAACTTTCGTCGGGGTGTAGTACCCCCCCCTGTTGATAAAAGCGCCTCCCATGCCAAAATCGCCAAGCTCATACTCATTGGAGAGCCAGGTAATCTGCGCCTTGTCACTAAGGCCAAGCTTTGAGATTTCATAAGCCACATTCAGGATGTATTCGAAAGCCGCACCCTGGCAGGTCGCCATTGCATGACCGGTTCCGATCAAAATCCGCTGTTTTTGACCCGCCTTCATCTTTTTTATGTTGTCCTGAAGATGTTCCCAGGCATGAGCCGCATGATTATAGGTACAGACCGAGAAACTGTTTTTATCGGGACCAAGACCCTCTGTAGCATCAAAATTGAGCTTTGGACCTGTCGCATTGACAAGAAAATCATAGTCAACCAACTCCCTCTGCCCACTGCGCAAGCCGTCGGTATACTCAATCGTCACATACCCCTTTGCACCCTCACCATCACCTTCTGGATGAATTTCAACAGCTTTCGCCTGTTTGAGAATGATGCCCCAACGGTCATACACTTTTTTAAGTTCAAACCGTACATCATCAATCGTCATTCGGCCAACACCAACCCAGATGTTTGAAGGAATCCACTGATAGTAGGCGTTGGGCGTAACAACCACCACCTCATGATGCTTGCCAAGTTTTTTTTTGAGGAACGAAGCTGCGGTATGGCCTGAAATCCCAGCTCCTAAAACAACGACTTTTGCCATAGATTGCCTACTTTTTCAATGAAATCCAAGAACCAACTTATCGTACATCGTTATATAGTTATTTTAAAATCAACGGCCAAAAGAGAAGTTGTTTTTAAGCCACACAAAACCGGAGTCCAATCTTGGACACTATCCCGTAATCCCTGTATGTACCTCAACAAAAACAAAAATATTTCAGGATGAAGATGGCTGTTGAGTGGCAAAACAGAGGCCCTTGCCTCCTAAAAAAAATAAACAAAAAAAAGGATCAACGTTTGATTGAACGATGGAAGAATAATGAGCATGAAATCAATAAAAAAATGGTAACCTGTTCTATGAGTTCGAAAATTGAAAATTCAGGTTACCATGAGGAAATTCATCAATGCTTGTCAGAAAAATGTTACCGCTTCATCCAGGAACGGTTCTGCTGGAGGAGTACCTCACCCCCATGAATCTCAGCGAGAACAGAGTTGCTGAGGATATGCTGATTCCTGTCTGGCGCATCAACGATATTATTTCGGGGAAACGGTGCATCACAGCCGAAACAGCCCTTCGCCTTGCCCGCTATTTCGGTACCCCTCCACAGTTCTGGTTTGGTCTGCAGATGGATTACGACCTTAAGGTGGCCCTGAACAATGACGGCGCGAGAATCGAGCGAGAAATCAAGGCTTACGACGATTCAAGAATATAGCCGTTATCACTCATTTTCAAGAGCATCACTCTCAGCGTCTGCGGCAAGTTCCAGCGGTATCTGGCGGCTTGTCTTTGCGCCGAGTATGCGAATCTCCTCTACCCGTCCCGCCAAATTTCCCCGTCCCCCTTTCAGGCGTTTCAAAACCAGGTCGAACGACTCAGATGCTCCTGAAAGTTTTTTGCGTGCATCAATCATCGCTTCAAAAACAAGCACGGCCTGATCATAGATTTTTCCAGCCTTTTCAGCAATAAGCTCGGCATTTTGATTCTCATTCTCCCTCCGCCAGATTTGTACAATCAATTTGAGTGTGATCATGAGCGTCGTTGGACCACACAAGACCACGCTTTTGGCGGCGAGATCGTACATCAACTCAGAATCGCCCTGCATGGCCGCCTGCCAGGCAGGTTCGAGAGGAATGCACATGATGACAAAATCAAGCGTCCGGTTACCGCCAATGCGACTATACTCTTTCGAATGCAAATCGGCAATATGGCGTCGCACCGACTGCACATGCTCCCGGAGCGCTGTCTGTCGTTGAGCTTCATCATCCAAACTGCAAAAGCGCTCGTAGGCAGTCAGCGACACCTTGGAATCGACAATCACCGCCTTGTTTCCCGGCAAAATCACTATAAAATCCGGACGTTTAACAGCCTCCCCCTCTTCATGAAAGCTCTCCTGTGCCATGTATTCGCGCCCTTTCTGGAGCCCCGATGATTCAAAGATCCTCTCAAGAATCATCTCCCCCCAATCCCCCTGCTTTTTCGCTTCACCCTTTATGGCCCGTGCCAGCATGTTAGCCTCATCGCTCACCCTGCCACTGAGCTCCTGCAACTGGCGAACCTGCTCGACAAGGCGCACAGATTGCTCTGTGTCACGATGATGCACCTCTTCAACCCTTTTGCGAAAAGAGTCGAGCTGTTCGCGCAAGGGTTGCAAAATTCCATCCATTCGTTCACGGTTTTCAAGACCGAGTGCTCTGCCTCGCTCCTCAAAAATCCTGTTGGAGAGATTTTCAAACTCAACTTTAAGTCGCGATTCTGACTCCTGCATAAGGACTCTCTTTTCCGATGAGCTGCGCTTTTCATTCTCAATATCAGCTTCAAGGCGGGCTTGCCGAATTTTTAAATTTTCAAGCTCAAGAGATTTTGATTCAAGCTTCATTGCGACTGCGCGGGCATCAACTTCAACACCCCTGAGACGCATAAGTTCAATCTTAAGGGGTGCATCACGTACGATACGGTAGGCAATAAAAACGAGCAACACAAAGAGGGAGAGAAGAAGTACCAGCGAGAAAAGTGCATTCATAAGTGGTCAGGGTAATGTACAGGATAAAAAGCGTCAACTTGTCGTGGCATCAATACACCAAAGTGACGATAATAATAATGGTTATCAGTTGAAGCGACAAATAGGAGGGGCGATTATTTGCAAAGAACAATTTTTTTCTTACCTTTGACACTCTCGTAACGGCGAAGTGGCCGAGTGGTTAGGCAGAGGTCTGCAAAACCTTCTACAGCGGTTCGAGTCCGCTCTTCGCCTCAAGCAACAAAAAAAGCCTGCACAAAGCAGGCTTTTTTTGTATACCGTCCACAACTTCTTGCTATCCAATCTTGTTTGAACCGGAAATAATGGCCTGAACGAGCTTGTTAATAGTAGAATCATCCATCAGCACCGGAATATTCAGGCAAATACTGCTGCGCAGCATGATGCCGGTTTTTGGCCAGAGTGCCTCAAGATCAGCATCACGATAGCGATCGTACTCTCCAAGGATGTGGCCCCAGACACCGGCAAAATGCCAGTCAAGCGCTTCAGGAAGAATTTTTGTACCGAAACCGCATTCCGTGAGGTGTGCTTCAAACTGCAACGCAGCTTCGCGATCTTTCACCCTGAAAATCAGTGTATCTCCCTGTGATCCCGCTTCATCACTGAATGGCCTGAACATAAGGTTATCAAGATGACAAATCGCCGTCTTGATTTTCTTTTTGTTCTCCCTTGATTTCAAAAGAATGGTCTCAATTTTGGCAAGCTGCGCAAGTCCGATGGCCGCAGTCACTTCACTGATACGCAAATTCAGTCCCTTCGAGCGTCGAGGATCTTTACCCCTCGGCAGACCGGGCTGATGCATGTGACCATGGTCAGAGAACTCTGCTGCACGATCATAGATCTCCTTGTCATTGGTTACAATAATTCCGCCCTCACCCGTATGGAGCGTCTTGCCCGCATCAAAGGAGAATGAGGCGACACTTCCAAAGGTGCCAAGCTTCTCTCCCCTGTAGGTAGCTCCGAGCGCCTGTGCAGCATCTTCAATAAGTATCAGGTCATGTTTGCGGCAAAGCGCAGAAAGCTCATCCATTTTTGGCGAGGCCCACATAGGAATTGCCACCACAGCTTTTGTGGCTGGCGTAATAGCCTTTTCAACTTCAAGCGGATCAAGATGATAGGTCTCATCAAGCTCAACCGGCACAGGCACTGCGCCAAGCGCACTGACTGCCTCAACCGGAGCTATAAAGGTCCATGCTGTTGTGATCACTTCATCACCAGGCCCGATCCCGGCACCTGCAAGGGCACAGTGGATTGCTGCTGTACCGGAAGAGACTGCATGGGCATACTTCACCCCTATCCATGCTGCAAATTTCTCCTCAAACTCCCTCGCCTTGTAATTACCTCCACCGTAACGATATAAATTGACCTTTTCACGGCTGAAAAGCTCCTCAATTTCAGCCAATTCTTCACGTCCAATTAATTCTGCACCCGCCATAATAACTATCCTGCTCTTTTTTTTAGGTTAATTGAGTAACAACTGCCAATGCCGACTCTTCAGTAAATTCAACAGGATTACCCGAAAAAGAACCTTTCAGCGCTTCAGAGGCGTTATGAGCAAATTCGGCGGCATTCCCTTTGCCATACCCATAAGGCACAAGCGAAGGTATCTGCAATTGCCGATAGAGTTGCTCCATCTCTTCAAGCAGCTCAATGGTAGCCTCTTTTGGTGAAGGTGTTGAACGCATGGGGTTAAGAATAGCATATTTTTCATACCCATGAAGATGATTATAGCGCATCACCTCCTTGAGAAAAATTGCGCCAGCAAGACCATGCGGCACACGGTGCTTTACGCCAAGATAGTAGGCAAATCCGTTGGTCGGCCCATCTCCGGAATTCATCAGTGCAGCCGTGCCGCAGACACTGCCAATAGCGAGATCGAGCCGCGACTCTGCCCGGTCAAGCTGGTTTTGTTGCAACGCATAAAAAGTGCGCTGAAACCCTTCAACGGAATAAATCCTGCTCAATGCGGTATGCTTGATCGAACCGAAACTGTCAACGCAGTGCACAAGACTGTCCATAGCCGATGCAATAACGCTTTCAAGAGGAGCGGTCATAGAAAGTTGAGGATCAATAACCGCCTTTTTCGGGAAATTTTTTCGGCTGTTAATGCCGAGTTTGCGCCCCTCAACCTCATCAATAAAGACCGCATTATAGCTGATTTCAGCACCGCTGCCGAGCAGTGAGGGTACCGTTACAAGCGGCAGAGGATCGTTTACCCCGGAAGGGAACCCCTTGAGCGAAAGAGCAGGAACAGTATTGGTCATCAGCAGAGCAACCCCTTTTCCAAGATCGAGGGTGCTTCCGCCACCGATCGCAACAATGGCATCCGGCGGATTGCACCTGAAAAAATCGGCGACAGTTTCAAGAGAGGTGTAGGTCGGCTCCCCTCCGAAATCATTGCAATAGAGCACTGCGTTGGAATACGCAGAGGTGAGGTTCTTCAAAACCTCCTGAAAATAGAGGGTTCCGGCTATGTTGGCATCGTAGATAATGCCAGGTTTTTTCACCGACAGTAGTGCCAGATGCTCAGGCAGCTTCAGCGCTTCATTAACCCCGATGACAAGATCGGTGGATAAAAAAAAATTCATAACAACAGTGATCTAATGGTTCTATTGACTTGTGTCCTGAATGCCCAGGTTTTTTTTATAAAAGTAATACTCAATCAAATCTATCTCCTCAAGAGTATCAATCTCCCATGTCTGCCAGAACTCCATTTCATAGACAGAGAGTTTTTCGCCGATTCTGTTACCAAAGGAAAGGAGGGTTTCGGGCTTGAAAATATAGATTGAGCCATTTTCAATGAACTGCGTTGGACGATCCTGCCGCATCCCGCGATTACGGTAATCAAAATTGACACTCTCCCATTTTCCGACTCGTGATTCCCACAGAGTAAGATCATCTGCCCGGGTGACCGAGATCAGCGAATCAGCCCCTTCACGAAGAAAACGCTCTACAGCCCGATCAATATCACCAGGTTTTCGCAAAGGAGAGGTGGCCTGTAAAAAAACAATCGTACTGAGCGGCATGGCGTACTGTTTTTCAATAACCCCTGCAGCATGCAAAATGGCCGATTCGGAGCTTGCCTTGTCGCCAGCAAGTTCCGGAGGTCGCACAATGACCTCTGCCCCGTATGTTGACGCGACGTTGGCTATAGCCGCGTCATCAGTGGTGACAAAAACTTTCTCAATACGTGCCGATGCGAGTGCCTGCAGCACACTCCATGCCAGCAACGGTTTTCCCGCTACGGGATAAATATTTTTCTCTTTCAGCCCTTTTGACCCGCCTCTTGCAGGAATGATTGCTACGGTATGCATAAAAAAACAATTGTGTTGTCAACCCTCAATCACCTGCCGGCAGACATCGGCAATTTTTATTGCGGCAGATTTATTCTGTAACGGAGTAAGTAATTGTAACTCTTCAGGGTTGAGCCCGCAATGCACAACCTTGTTCAAGGCGGAGCCCACAAAAATAGTTGATGAAAACTGTGCAATCAGCATCACAGAATTGGCAATCATCTCTTCGGTTTTACCCTCACTAAAAACAAGACTCTCTGGAGCGTAACGCTCAATTTCCCTCGTTGCCCTTGAGATATTTTCATTAGGATGGAGTTTGAAAAGAAGCTGACGTCCATCGGCCATTTCAAGATACTTCCGGATATTTTTTATGCGATTCTCGTAAATAAAGGTTTCACGGTTATCTGATGTACAGACAAGCACATAATCATGATGACAAAAATCATTCAGGAGATACTTCTCGCAATTGTCAAAGTTAGGAATACTGGTCACCTCAAGCTTTGCCGGACTCACCCCCTTCCGGATAAAGAGATCACGATAGCCTTCACTGGCAACACAGAACTTCTCATAAGCATCAGAGAGGCCGGTTGTTGCCGTACCCGCAATCCAGCGAGGCATCCACTGAAAGTTTCTTGCGAGATGATAAAGAATGGTTTCTGGTTCGGTCATCCCCTCCTGTACCAGCACAATTTTCTTTCGCCGTATATGTTTCGGAATAATGAGATCAGTGCAGGTCACCACCAGATCATAAGCATGAGCAAAACCACCAACATCAAGTTTCAACTGGTTGAGACGAAGATAATCAAGCGTACGCTCCGACCGCTTGCGGCCCATGATGGTAAACTCAAGCAACCCTCTCTCACTTGCAGAACCAAGGAGACCGTCACTGAAAAACGATGAGAAATATTGGTCATACTCCGTCATACACCCGGCAATCTGATGCATCTGGGTGGTCTGGTTCATCGAGCCGCAAATAAATAATACTTTCTTCTTCATAACACCCCGCTCTTCACCCCTTCTGCATCACGCAGATGCACCCCAGAAAAAAACATGACACCGTAACCGAAACTGTACCAGAGAAGTTCCTTGAAACGCCTCAAAAGCACAAATGCACCATAGTCGGCACAATCATACATGCCAAGCGCCTGAAAAAAGAGCCGATAACCCAACTCCTGCACACCGAGTCCTGACGGAATGAAAAAAAAGAGAACACGGAGCATGGTAATTGCGGTATCCATGGCAAACACCTGCAAAAAAGAGATCTCGACACCAAGTAACCGCAGTATGATGTAACTTTCAATTGCAAGCATGAACCAGGCAAGAATATAAATAAGCAAAACAAAAAACAGCCTGCCAGCAACATGAGCGTCAAAACTCTTCAACTCCTCATCAGTGTCAAGAAATCCCCTCTCTCTGTCAAGCAACCATGTTTTCACCTTTTTGAATGGCACCAACATCAAAAGTCTGTGCACATTCTGAGCGGCGTTTCCATTAAGCAAAAGTAAAAGCAAAAAAAGAAAAACAAGAAAAATAATCAGGCCAGCTCCAATCAGAATGTAACCAAGGAGAGGCACAGGAAATATCGGAATGGGAATTGTCTGCAGAAGAGAAAAACCAGCGATAGCACCGATAATGGTATAAATTCCCTGTGCCACACCAAGCATGAGCTTGCGTACAGCAACACTGGCGACCCCTGCCGGAAGAGGAATTCCAATAAAACGGAGACAAAGAAAAGGACGAAGAGGTTCACCAACAGCTACCCCTGCAGGAAGCGTCATCGATATGGTTTCGGCTATAAACTGTATCTTGAGCAACTTTGAAAAAGATATTGACGTTATGCTCGGCGGGAAAACCCTTATCCATGCAAACGTTTCGAGAAGATGAAGCCCGAGAAAAGGCAAGAGGATAGAGAGTGAGGAAAAGCCGATTGACGAGATACGGCCAATAACGCCAGCGAAGTCAATTTGGCGAAACTGAAACACAACCAGGACAATTCCGAGGCCAAGACCGATATAACCAACCAGGGTACTGCCGGATTTTTTCGTCAATTGCATAAATAATCAGGAGAGAGAGCTAAAAAAACATTCAAAACTCATTTTCACTATTTGCAAAGATAAGAATGTATGGTTAAATATTTGTTAATCATTGAAATTGCCGCGATCGTGCCATAAAACCCGCTCATGGTAGCCTGGTGAAATGCCGGGCGGTTCGCCCTGTTACAGGCTCTTGTCACCCACAAAAACCTTGCACCGATGGGACTTATTAATCCTGACTTCCAGACATTACCAGAGCTCTTCTCCTCTGTTTTCCATCATTTCAAAGGGCAGGAGGCAAAATTTCCAATCGCAAGGAAAATCAATGGGGTGTATGAACCCATCTCTTATGATGCTTTTGAGCGTGATGTCCACACTCTCTCGGCCTTTCTGAAACACCACGGTATCGCTCCAAAAGATCGGATTGCCATTCTTTCGGAAAACAGACCCGGATGGTATCTCTCCGATATGGCTATCCTGAACATAGGTGCAATCAATGTGCCGCTCTACCCCTCCCTGCCAGCCAACCAGATTGAGTACATTCTCAACAACTGCGGTGCAAAGGCCATTATTGTCTCCAACATGCTTCAGCTTGGCAAAATCCTTTCAATCTGGCAGAATCTTCCGGAGTTGACCCTTGTGGTGGTCATGAACCGCCTTGAGGAGGCCGTAGAGGATGTTCTTGACCTGAACCAGACCAAGGCGATGGGTGACCAAATTCTTGAGGAGAAACCATGGATTCTTGATGGAACATCGGTTGAGCCCGACGATGTTGCAACCATCATCTACACATCAGGCACAACGGGAGTGCCGAAAGGAGTAATGCTCACACACCGCAATATATGTGAAAACGTTAAATCATGCTCAGGCGTCATCCGGCTTGATAATTCTGATTGTGGCCTCTCATTCCTTCCTCTCTCCCATGCATACGAGCGCACCGGTGGTTATTACCTGCTTTTTGCCTGTGGAGCAACCATCTGTCTGGCCGAAAGTGTTGAAACGATTTCACTGAACATGAGTGAGGCGCGGCCAACCATCATCTTTACCGTCCCAAGGCTGTTTGATCGCATCAAAATGAGCATACTCAAGCAGATTTCAACCCAAAGCGCCTTAAAGCAGAAAATCTTTTACTGGGCACTGAAGACGGGAGAAAAGTATCACAGAGAGCTCAATGAAAAAGGTAAGGTACAACAACTTCTCTCCATGCAGCATACCCTGGCAGGAAAGCTTGTCTACAGTAAAATCAAAAGCAAATTCGGCGGAAGGTTGCGCTATTTTGTTTCAGGAGGGGCTGCTTTGCCGCAGAAAGTTGGCGAGTTTTTTCAGGCGATCGACATCACTATCCTTGAGGGGTTTGGTTTGACTGAAACCTCTCCGGTAACTCATGTCAATCGTCCCGAAAAGATCAAGTATGGCACGGTAGGGCCTGCGGTCAACAACGTTGAGGTCAAAATTGCCGAGGATGGCGAAATACTGCTAAAAGGGCCCAATATCATGAAGGGGTACTGGAAAGATGATGTGGCCACCCGTGAAGTGATCAAGGATGGATGGTTCTACACGGGCGACATTGGAGTTATTGACAGGGATGGCTATCTGAAAATAACCGACAGGAAAAAACATATCATCGTCACCTCTGGCGGGAAAAATATTGCGCCAATGCCAATTGAGGAGCTGATTTCCGAAAGCCCTTATGTCGATCAGGTCATTGTCATTGGGGAAAAAAGGCCTTTTCTGATCGCACTTATTGTGCCTGACTTCAACAAGCTGAAGGAGTTTGCTGCTGCTCAGGGAGTTGCTGCTGCTACAAACAAGGAACTTATTGACAATAAAGCTGTTGTACAAATTTTTGAAAAGCTTGTCCGCACAGTTTCACGGCAGCTTGCCACTCATGAAAAGGTGCGCAAGTTCCTGCTGGTCGAAACCGCATTTACCATTGAAAACGACCACATGACCCCAACCATGAAACTTAAACGCAAAGCGATTACCGTTCGCTATGCCGCCGAAATCGACAAGGTCTACAATGCCCTCAATATGGTTTACAATACAGAATAAGGGTGGCGGGTGACTCAACTTCCCTTTATTTTGAGGCTTTCAGGAGCACCGGCAACGGCGCTCCATGATTGTTCAACCACACCCTCAGCGATAAGCTCCCTGATAATTTCATCAAGATTCCAGGGACAATCACCGTATCTCTCCTTAATCTCTTCAAGAAAAAGAGTTTCTGAACGAACAAGATCATGCACAAGCCTGCCACGGTACCACCGTTTTGAACCATGAAACTTTGACTGTCTCCCAAGTGAGCGGATTCCGCTCCGTTTACTGGTGAGCAACAGTGCGCCGTAATCCATCAGGGCATTATGCCACTCACGACTTCGACCCAAGGGCAACACTCTCTCTGCAACCTGTTGAAGATTGAAGGGCGAAATATCTTCCGAAAGCAGAAACTCATGGATCATGATCCGGCGAATATTGGTGTCAACAGCAGCAGCATCAAAATTGTCAGCAAAAACAGGAATAGAGCGACAGGTATACTCACCTATGCCAGGAAGTGTTTTCAGGAGTTCAGGCGTTGGGGGCACAACTCCTCCGAAACGCTCCACAATAATGGAGGCAGAGCGATGCAACCGAACAGCCCTTGAGTTATAGCCGAGACCGCTCCACATCGCGAGCACCTCCTTAAGCGGAGCCGTCGCAAGTATCGCAACATCAGGGAAATGTTGCAACCATGCTTCATACTTTGGAACCACTCTTTCAGCCTGCGTCTGCTGAAGCATGATCTCACTGATCATGACAGCATAACGGTCAAAACTCTCCCTCCAGGGAAAGCTCCTTCGGTTTAAGCGGTAAAAATCAAAAATTTTGTGGCGGAAAATTTCAATCTTCTGACGATTCAACTCCAATCTCATTGAGTGAAATAATAGACGACGCACCCTTGCTGCTTCGAGCAAGGGTGCGTCAAAAAAAAGTTTAGACCTTCTCCACAATCTTGCGTTCCTTGACTTTCAATGCAGCCTTGCCTGTACGTTTGCGCAAGTAGAAAAGTTTTGCCCTTCTTGCCTTGCCATGCTTGAGCACTGTAACACTCTCAATGTTGGGAGAGTTGACCGGAATAATTCGTTCAACACCAACTCCATGAGAAATTTTGCGAACGGTGATGGTTTTATTGCCGCCAGCACCGCGATCGCTGATAACAACACCTTCAAAAGCCTGAAGCCTCTCCTTTTCACCCTCGATAACCTTCAACTGAATCTTGACGGTATCACCCGGATTAATTTCCGGAAAATCTGTAACTGCCTGAGTGGCTTCAACCAACCTGATTAACTGATCCATGACAACTGTGCTATTTACGTTATTTGTTCTTTAATTCTAAACCATCTTGACCAAGAAGATCCGGTCGGCGCCTGCGTGTTCTCTCAAGAGCATTTTCGCTACGCCACTGCTCAATATTGCTGTGGTGACCTTTCAATAACACTTCGGGCACCCTCATTCCCCTGAATTCCGCTGGACGGGTGTAATAGGTACAATCAAGGATTCCTGTCTGAAAAGAGTCAGTCAACGCCGACTCACTGTCACCAAGAACACCAGGAATAACCCTCACGAGAGCATCCATAAAAAGCAGGGCCGGTATCTCCCCGCCTGACACAACAACATCACCAATGGAAATCTCCCTGGTAATCAAATTCTGACGGACTCTTTCATCAACCGCCTTGTAATGACCGCAGAGAAGAATCAGGTTTTGCGCCCTTGAAAACCTGTTCGCCACAGACTGTTCAAACAACTCTCCATCCGGCGAAAAAAAAATTACTGCATCATACTCTCTTTCAGCCTGAAGTGCTTCTATACAGGCAAAGAGTGGCTCTGGACGAAGCACCATTCCAGCACCACCGCCAAAAGGCGAATCATCAACCTGCTTGTACCTGCCAAGTCCATAGTCATGCAGGTTATGAAGATGAATCTCCGCATGGTTTTTTCGACGAGCAATGCTTAACAATCCGTTATCAAGCGGTGAATCAAAAAAACCTGGAATGACAGAAATTACATCAATCCTTATTGCACTCATGAGCTGTGAAAGGTTTCAAAAGAGTTTTCAAGCACTACCATTTACAGGAATTCATCAAATCTCGGGACAACAATGTACTGTTCGCTAAGATTAAACTCCTCAACAAACTGCTCTATAGCTGGCAGCAAAACCTTTTTTCCCCCGACCAGCACCTCATACACTTCATGTGCTGGCATGTCAAGAACATTGGTAATAACACCAACCTCATGTCGCATGCGGTCAAGAACCTTCATCCCGATAATTTCATGAAGATAGGCTCGTTCCGGCGGCTGTGGCAAAAGTTGACTCTCTTCAATAAAAAGTTTCCAGCCCGAAAGCCCTTCAGCTTTTTCCATACTGTCAACCCCTTCAAAAAACAACCAGGCAAAGCCCCCACCAAGAACGGCTTTTTGTACCTTCAGCCGCTCAACCGAATCGACGGACACCCCAGCGTAATACTCCTTGCGGGAGAGAAAACTTTCAGGGAAGTCCGTAATCGGCTCAACCTTGACCTCACCCTTCAACCCTTTCGGTTTAAGAATGATACCTGTCAGATAGAGTTCCATCCTGACCTCAACGTGTAAGAGTGATCAGGCCTCTCCACCAGTAGCAGCTTTCGCTTCTGCCTCTTTTTTGGCGCTACGACGATGGGATTTCAGTGCAAGCCTCTTCTGGCGTCTTACGTTCTGATGCTCCTGCCACTTTTCCATCTCGGCTGAAACCTCTTCCTCGCTGCGACCCATGCTTTTGAGCCTGAGTTCATAGAGCAAACCAGTCGTGCGAATAAGGCTGTTCACGGTTGCAGTCGGCTGTGCACCAGTCTGCATCCAGTAGACAATACGATCTTTTTTAATGGTGACGGCATGTGGCTTTGCTGTCGGCTGATAAGTGCCAACAACCTCAAGAAATTTGCCGTCCCTTGGTGAGCGCGCATCGGCCACGACAATCTGGTATACCGGCAATTTTTTTCTTCCTGCTCTTTTCAGTCTAATCTTTACCAAGGCTAAAGTATTTTAGTTAATGTTTACTGTTAACAGTGAATGTGCAATCTATCGTTTTAAAAACTTGTCAAGCGCAAGATTCTGTGACGTAATTTTTCTGCCGGACTGCGACAGCTTTGATACCGAGCGCATCATCTTCTTCATCTCTCCGAATTGTTTCAAAAGAAGATTAACCTCCTGAACCTTCGTGCCACTCCCCTTGGCAATTCGCTGTCGGCGACTTCCGTTGATGATATCGGGACTCTTTTTTTCCTGCTTTGTCATAGAATTGATCATCGCCTCAATAGGCTTGAAATCAAGATTTTCAAGATCCTGCTTCGGCACCATCTTGTTCAGTCCCGGCACCATCTCAATCAATCCCTGAATAGAACCCATTTTCTTGAGCTGCTGCAACTGGTCAAAAAAGTCGTTGAGATCAAACTCATTCTTCATCAACTTCTTCTGCATCTCCAGCGTCTTCTCAAGGTCAAGGTTTTCCTGGGCTTTTTCAACAAAGCTCACAATATCACCCATTCCCAGAATCCTCTGGGCCATACGATCAGGATAGAAAAGATCAAGGTCGTCAACCTTCTCTCCGATACTGATAAATTTAATCGGCTTTTCGACAACCTGGCGAATCGAAAGTGCAGCACCACCCCTCGAATCACCGTCAAGCTTCGTAAGTACAACGCCGTCAAAATCAAGACGATCATTGAAAGCCTTTGCGGTATTGACCGCCTCCTGGCCCATCATGGAGTCAACAACAAAAAGAAGCTCATCAGGCTTGAGAGCACTTTTCAGAGCCTCAGCCTCAGCCATCATGACCTGATCAATCTGCAACCGTCCGGCAGTATCAATAATGACAACATCTTTTGCCGAAGATCGCGCAGCCTCCAGACCCTGAAGCGCAGCCTTCATGGCATCCTGCTCCTCAATGGCAAAAACAGGGACATCAACCTGCAAGCCAAGAGCTTTGAGCTGATCAACCGCCGCCGGACGATAGACGTCAGCCGCAACAAGCATCGGCTGTTTTCCACTTTTTTTCAGCCGTAACGCCAGTTTGGCGCAGAAAGTCGTTTTTCCTGAGCCCTGTAAGCCAGCGACCATGATGATCGCTGGAAGTTTTTTCGGTGAAAGGTTCAATGGCTTCTGCTCACCACCCATAAGATCGGTCAGCTCGTCATAAACAATTTTTACGATCATCTGCGCCGGAGAGACGCTTTTGATGACCTGTTCGCCAAGAGACTTCTCCCTTATATCATCAATTAATTTCTTTGCTACCTTGTAGTTGACGTCGGCACCAAGCAGGGCTCTTTTGATATCGCGCATGGCGATACCAATATTGACCTCGTTGATGGTAGCCTGACCTGCCAGCTTTTTAAAAGTGGCCTCCAATCTATCACTTAAACTATCAAACATTGTTCCTGGCTTTTTTACAGATAACGCTTAAAAATGCTTAGCTTTAATTATAACAAAAAATAGCAAAAAATAAAACCATACAATCATAACATTCATCGCCAGGTTGGGTTTTTGTTACTATTTTATTATTTAACAACAGCAGAACACATCAATAAACAAGAAGTTATGACTACCTGCGCCATAAAAAACATTCTCAACTCTTTTCACAGTAAAAGAATTGCCGTTATTGGCGACATTATGCTCGACAAGTATATTTTCGGCCATGTCTCACGCATTTCGCCGGAATATCCCGTACCGGTTGTCGATGTCACCCACGAAGAGCACCGGCTTGGGGGGGCCGCAAATGTTGCGCTCAACACCCTCTCACTCGGATCAGAGACCTTGTTGATCGGTATTACCGGAGCGGATGGCAATAGGGAGATACTCCTCGATCTCTTTCGCAGTCGGGGACTTGCAACTGAAGGAATGATCTGCGATTCCTCCAGGCCGACCACATGCAAAACAAGAATTCTTTCGCAAAACCATCATATTACAAGGGTAGACTTCGAAAGCAGAAAAGAGGTTGATGCGGAAATCGGGCAGGCAATTCTTGACTCTTTTGACGCCATAATCCAGTCAATTGACGCTGTAGTGCTGGAAGACTACAATAAAGGAGTGCTCAGTGCATCTGTTATACGGCACATTATCACATCAGCAAATCGGCATAAGGTACCGGTACTTGTTGATCCGAAACTCCGGAATTTTTTTGCCTACAAAGGGTGCTCAATTTTCAAGCCCAACCTCTCCGAAATAGCTGCATCACTTGGTATCATACTTCACAATAACGACAAAGAGGTTGAGGCTGCCTGCCTCGCGCTCAAAAAAAAAATTGAGGCTGACACTATTATTGTCACCAGGGGCGACAAAGGCATGACCATCTATAACGGCTCATTCACCCATATTGAAGCAACCTCGCTGGAGGTTACAGATGTTTCTGGTGCCGGAGACACCGTTATCGGTCTTCTTGCACTCGGCGCGGCTACCGGCCTTGATATCATAACCAACGCCACCATAGCCAACCTTGCGGCGGGAACAGTCTGTCAGGAGGTAGGTGCCGTTCCAGCCAAACCTGAAAAACTGCTCAAAGCTTATCAGCAGCATTTTCAACGATAGAGAGATGCCGCTCTATCTCCTCGGGGTAGGGCGGGCAGTATGAATTATCCATCACGAGAGTCCTCATATTGTTCAATGAATAGAAGGGCACCTCAAACATACCGGCATTACTGACCGGAGAGGGTACATCTTTTCCGGGATCAACATGCATCACAAAAGAGACGTGGACTGTTCCGTGTTCGGTAGGGGTAAAAACCCACATCCCCATCGAGTGACGTACCCGATGATATTTTGGATTGTCAGGCAGATAATCCGGTTCTCCTCTCATAGTAACCCCGACAGCATTCTCTCCCACAGAGATCAACCCGGTACGCAAAATCATCTCCCTCTTTTGCAAAGGCCAGGGAGTATTGATGATCTGGCGCACAACGTACTCTGTACTATCATTTTTTTCAAGAATATCCATCTCTGCAAGCTGATGAACCCAGCGATGGTAACTTCCCATGTCGTGAAAAAGGCTGATCAGCTTTTTCATTGAAACTGCCAGCTCGGCCTCTCCCTTGAAGCCGCAAATGTCAGAACCATTTACCTTTGAAGAAAAAATTCTGATTCCCTTGTGCTCAACACGAAACTCCCAATCGCCATAAAGGATTGATGCCATATCCATACTGCCTCTCTTGTAAAATTATTGAACCTGCCGCCAGCAAACCCCCGTGTAACACATCAATCGGTTATAAACTTGTCATAGTGCTGAATAACATCTTCAGCCGATTTTTTGAAGGGGGCATCAATCGGAGTCATGTATTTTTCCTTCTTGACCATTTCCCGCAAATTAACCAGGGTGTGATACGGTGTATCGATAACTGCGATGTTGGCAAGCCAGGATGGAATCTCTCCACCAGGTTCGATGTGCAGGCGAAAAACAACCCTGCACTGATTCTCTGAAATGGGGATGATGTTCCAGGCACCCTCAAGCTCGGGAACACGAACATATTTATTGTTTGCAGGCAGATAATCCGCCACACACTCAAGCTTTATAAAAGCCTCGGAAGTTTCAGGATCCATATACCCCTGCGATCGGGTGATGATTTCACGGTCCGAAACAGGCCAGGGGGCACTGACAAGCTGATAGACAATCCGCCCCTCATCTTCACTCAACTCCTGCAACAACTTCATCTCTCTCGTTTTCCAGACCCACTCAGTAGCCACTTCAATATCGTACAAAAGACTCAATACGGCATGTTGTGGAGCATCAATGATCGCAATGGCAACAAACGAGAGAAAATCGGAGGTTGGAACAGGGCAAGTATAGATTTTTAGCCAGTCATTATTCAGCCGCAACGTACAGGCTGCATTATTGATTTTTTCAAGTATCGACATAATAAAAACGTTTTAACAGTTAAGAAAACCCGTCCCCCTGCTCGCCTTCCAGAACAATCAAGGCTGACCAACAGGCACTTTTGCGGCTATCCTGACGAGGGGATCAACACCCCGCACAAAAAACCTCACCTGGCCATCAATACCAAAAAGCTGATGGGCTACTTTCAACTTCACAGCACGTGCAATGTATTTTCTATCCCGGATAAAAGCAACCCGGTCAAAAGCAATTTTTTTTGCCTTGCAGGTTTTTGCCACAAGAGCCTCAAAACCGGCCTCTTCAGAATATTCGTCAATAAAACGATCCATCGAAGCACGATAGCGCTGAACAGAGCTGCGGGGATTATCAAGAAGATTTCGCGCCATATCGTCAAAAGAGCCTGACTGAACGAGTGACTGATAAAAACTGGAGTAGAGTCTGCCAGTCGCCCAATAATCGGGTATAATTCCACCAGCATCCCTCAATGCCTCCAGCGCACCCTGCCCAACACGCTTGCTGCCATGAAGGGAAGCAACCAACGAAGGCAGGGAGGTTGTTTTATAAACAGAGACATCACTGTTTTTCAGGTACAACAAACTCTCAGGGTGCACAAAGAGTTTCTGGGGAAGAATGTTTGTCATCGCCTCCCGATAATAATGTTCACGCCCCGCAACACCCTTGTGATAAAGACGTTGAATCTGCCGCCCGGAAGGAGTATAATATCGTGAGACTGTTAAACGAAGTACCGAACCGTCAGCCAGGGGAAGCTGGCGCTGCACCAGGCCTTTACCGAAAGAGAGTTCACCGACAACGAGCGCCCTTTTATTATCCTGCAGGGCCCCGGCAAGAATTTCTGATGCTGATGCGCTTCCCTTGTCGACAAGCACAACCAGATCACCTTTTTCATAACAGCCGCCAGAGCTGGCTATATAACGCTTATCCTCCGAACTACCTTTACGACTTTTGGTATAAACAATCAACTGCCCCTTGGCCAGAAATTCATCTGCAACATCCACGGCCTGTCCAAGAAATCCGCCCGGGTTTCCACGCAAATCAAGAACAAGACGCACCATCCCCTGCTTTTTTAACAGATCAAGCGCCCTGCGAAACTCATCAGCCGTCGTGGCAATGAAACGACTCAATCGGAGATATCCTACCCTTTGATCAATCATAAATGCAGCATCAATGCTTGATGTCGATATTTTTCCCCTCGCGACGAGAAAATCAAGAATCTTGCCATTCAGAGGCCTGAGCACCTTTAACCGCACCTTTGAGCCCCGCTTTCCCCTGAGTTTTTCAAGCACCTCCCGCGATGTAATACCAACTGCGGAAACAGAGTCAATGGCAATGATACGGTCTCCAGAAAAAATTCCAACGGAAGCACTCGGTCCCCCCGAAAGAGGAGTGACAACAACAAGGGTATCGTTGATAACATCAAACTCTATACCTATGCCATCAAAATTTCCATCCAACTCAACCTGCGATTCGGTGGCCTTTTCCGGTTCAAGATAAACTGTATGGGGATCAAGAAATTCGGCCATCCCCTGAATACCTGCACCAGCGAGACTGTCGCCATCAACGTCATCAACATAGAATTGCCTAATCAAACCGTAAGCCTCAAGCATTTTTTTCTGCTTGCCAAGTCCCAAGTCAAGCCTGGTGCCAAGAAAAACGCCAAAAAACATTATGAAAAGCATTAAAACAATAATCGATATACGGGACATAAGGAGTTTGTTAATTACCAGGGAGACGACGTGATATCATTTGTTGAACCACAGTTTACCCTTCACGCATCACAATCGCAAAAAAACATTCCTACAATCAACCAACCACTCCACACAAGAGTCCTACAGCGACAGAGAAACAGACATCGCCCTCAAACAAAAAGAAAAAATAACAGCAAGATCTGTAACGATAAAACAGAAAGAAAATAACCAAAAATAACAAGCAATAAACCAACAAAAACACAAAAACGAAGGCAACTAACCTGAAAGAAAACACTATTAAAAAAGAGTCTTAAAAATCAAAAAAAATCACTATCAATAGCAGATAAAATTAAATAAAAAAAAATTATAACAAAATAATAAGAATCAATAAACAAAAAAAAATAAAGAGTAATAATAATCATTAATTAAAAACCAAAACAATATTTAATTAAGAAAAAAAACATAAAATATACATTATCACAAATATAATAAAATGTTCAATTAAAAGATTTTAATATAATTCACATAAAGTTTTGTTTAATAAGTTAAATGATTTTTTATATTCAAAAAAAATTTTAAAAAGCCAAAGAAAACGCTATCATTTATATACATATTTATTTTTAGAAAACATGTATTTTATGATTTAAAATCAAAAAAAACTCCCCGTCATAGCAGTTGATTTTTTTAGCAAAAATACTGATATGTCGGGGAGTTTTTTGAGGTTTATTCGACGACCTATACCTTGTATCTTGTGGAATTAAAATACGATGGTATGTAATAAATTTTTTCTTGAGCCTTAGATGACTGGGAATTTACACTGAGTAATGAGCTCAATTTCAAGACTTGCGTCAAGCGGTAATGCGGCAACACCAACAGCACTTCTTGCATGACTGCCCCGCTCCCCAAAAATCTCATGCAACAGTGAAGAGGCTCCATTGGCAACAATATGCTGACTCGAAAATCCCTGTTCGCTTGCGACATAAAGGGTTAGTTTGACAATTCGCTCAATACTGTCGAGCGTCCCTGTAACCGATTTAATCGCAGCGAGCGCATTAAGAAGAGCGACCCTGGAGGCATAAACTGCATCCTCTTTCCGATTTTCATTAACAACTCCTTTTCCACCTGGCTCCACAAGCTTCCCGTCAAGAAGGGGGAGTTGACCAGATGTATAGACATGATTCCCACTCCGAATGGCCGGAGAATAGAGCCCGGCGGCGGCGGGCAACAGCGGCAAAATAAAACCGATCCGAATGATTTTTTCTTCAACAATACCCATTACAAAAGAGTTGTGGTGGTTACAGAAACTGTTGATGCCGCTTCTCCTGAAATTTGTGGTTTAAAGAGAAGCGGCATCAAGAACAAGATTACTGGCCCGAGAAAAAAACAAAAACAAAAGTGTTTGTTGCTACTACAGTTAATAGTATTTATAGTACAACACAATTCAAAGTTTTTTATCATGAATGGCAATCAAACAAAAACAGCCCCCCTTCCCCGCATCTACCTTATCAGCAGCGGAGAAGAGAGCGCAGATAATGACACACAACTCCTTCATCAGCTTGCCCGAATCCCCTGCTCACTCCCCTGTATGGTACAAATCAGGGAAAAAAAGCTCAGCGCAAAAGAACTTTTGACACTTGCTCTCAAAGCAAAGGGAATCAAGCTCCCCCAAGGGACCCTTTTGTTGATGAATGAACGACTGGATCTTGCGCTTGCGGCTGGTCTTGACGGAGTGCATCTTCCTGAAAATGGCTGTTCAACCAAGGAGCTTCGCCCTCTTGCGCCGAAACTGATCTATGGATGTAGCGTACACTCTTTCTCTGCCTTGCACACGGCTGAAGAAGCCGGTGCTGATTATCTGCTCTTCGGTCCGGTATTCGACACCCCCTCAAAAAGAGTCTACGGGGCACCTCAGGGTCTCGAAAAACTGGGTGCCATCTGCCAAAAAACCTCACTTCCCGTCTTTGCACTGGGCGGTATAACGCCTAAAAATGCAACACTCTGCATGGCAAAAGGTGCCTACGGCATTGCCGCTCTCTCCCTTTTTCAAGAGAGAGTCAAATTTGCGGAAACCATTGAAGAACTGCACCTCACACTGAATCCATGAGACTCCCATGATGCCCTCCTCACCTTTTCTCTGCGTCATAACCGATGAAACTCTTTGCCCGGTTTCCCTCGCAGAACATGCCCTCAAGGGAGGGGCTGCCATGATTCAGCTCCGCCATAAACATGCTTCCGGAAGCCAGCTTTTTTTATGGGCTGTTGAAATCCGCAAGCTTTGCCAGCAACATCAGGCGCTCTGCATAATCAATGACCGCGTGGATATTGCCATGGCGAGCCTGGCTGATGGCGTGCACCTCGGCCAGCAAGACATGCCAATTGAAGCTGCACGAAAAATCCTCGGACAAGATCGCATTATCGGAGTTTCAGCCTCCTCTATCGGAGAAGCGATACAGGCTCAAAAGGATGGAGCCGACTATATAGGCTTTGGTCATATCTTTCCGACCTCTTCAAAAGAGAAGGAGTATGCTCCATTGGGCATCGAAACCCTTCGAGAAGCTGCCACCAATCTCTCTTTACCAATTGTGGCCATTGGAGGAATCAGTCATGAAAACGCCGCATCGCTTATCTCCTCCGGAGCCTCCGCTGTGGCCGTCATTTCTGCCGTGAGCAGAGCAACTGACCCCACCCTCGCCGCCCACAACCTTCTCTGCTCCATCCAAAAATACCGTTCATGAAAAAGAGATACACAACAGTGCTCACCATTGCTGGCTCTGACGGCAGCGGCGGAGCCGGAATTCAGGCAGACCTCAAAACATTTGCCGCACTGGAGTGTTACGGTCTATCGGTCATCACCGCCCTGACCGCCCAAAATACAAAGGGTATCAATGCAATATATCCGGTTAGCGAAGCCGCTTTAATCGAGCAATTCAGGAGCATTGTATCCGACATCCCGATTGATGCGATAAAAATAGGGCTGCTTGGAAGCTCCGACATCATCAAGAGTGTGGTGCTTTTACTTAAAGGGTTGGAAAGCGCTCCCCCAATCATTCTTGATACCATTTTCGCCTCCTCCGGTGGTACACCCCTTCTTTCAGAGGAGGCGATTCGGCTCATGCAAACAGAGCTCTTCCCCCTTGCCTCACTCATTACCCCCAATCTACCGGAAACTGCCCGACTCCTCTTCATGAAAGAGGTGCCAGCAACTCCTGAATCAATAGAAAAGGCTGCAATGCAGTTGCATGAAAACGGGGCAACCTCGGTACTTGTAAAAGGAGGACATGGAGAGGATGACAATTGCCGCGACTGCCTGCTTCACGGAAATCGTTTTTTCTGGTTCAGCTCAAAAAAAATTACGACCAACAATAGCCATGGTACAGGATGCACCCTCTCGTCGGCCATTGCGGCATTCATGGCCAGGGGCGAAAAAATGGAGAACGCTGTTGAAAAAGCCAAAGCCTATCTCAATGATGCGCTGCTGGCTGGCGCAGCTTACCGTATAGGAAGTGGAAACGGTCCGCTGCATCACCAGTGCAGGCAGTGGGGGCAAGATCTCAGATAACTCCCCGGGATGGACGGCCTATAGAATAATAGGTAAATCCGGACTGCTCCATAAAATCAGGGCTGTAGATATTGCGGCCATCAAAAACAACCGGATGAGAGAGATCCCGTTTAATCATCTCAAAATCGGGACTGCGGAAAACAAGCCACTCAGTCAATACGACAAGTGCGTTTGAACTTTGTATGGCATCTTCAGGATTTGCAGCATAAAAAATACCATCACATTCACCATAGATTCTTCTGACCTCAGTCATGGCAACCGGATCATAGACCCTTACCCTTGCGCCACCGCTCAAAAGCTCGTCAATAACCCTGCGGCTCGGAGCTTCACGCATATCATCGGTATTCGGCTTGAAGGAGAGCCCCCATATTGCAAAAACACGCCCCTCAATATCATCAGCAAAATGTCCCCTTATCTTTTTGACCATTGAGCTCTTCTGGTCATGATTAACCTCCTCGACGGCCTGCAGAATCCGTGAATGGTAACCGTACTTGTGCGCTGTTCTTTCAAGCGCTCGAACATCCTTGGGAAAACAGGATCCGCCGTAGCCAATCCCCGGATAGATAAAGGAAAAGCCAATCCTCGAGTCAGAGCCTATACCCTTTCTCACAGCCTCAACGTCAGCGCCAACCCGTTCGGCAATATTGGCAATCTCATTCATGAAACTGATTTTTGTTGCAAGCATGGCGTTCGCCGCATACTTGGTCAGCTCGGCTGAACGAACATCCATGGCGATAAAGCGCTCATGACTGCGATTGAAGGGAGAGTAGAGAAAACGAAGAAGCTCTTTGGTTCGTGGATTATCGACGCCAACAACAATTCGTTCTGGTTTCATAAAATCGTTGACCGCATCACCCTCCTTGAGAAACTCGGGATTTGAAACAACATCAAAGTCGATATCCACTTTTCTCTCCGCAAGAACCGAACTTATTTTTTCTCTCACGAGATCGGCTGTACCAACCGGCACTGTCGATTTATTTATCACAATCCGGTACTCCATCATGCATGTACCGATACTTTCAGCCACACTAAGTACATATCGCAAATCAGCAGAACCATCCTCATCCGGAGGGGTACCTACGGCAATAAACTGATACAATCCAAAGTCAACTCCCTCTCGCAAATCCGAGGTAAAGCGCAACCGACCCTCACGGATATTTTCAGCGACAATTTCATCAAGACCAGGCTCATGAATCGGAATCTTGCCTTCATTGAGACTGTCAATCTTCTTCTGGTCAATATCGACGCAAAGAACATCATTGCCGACCTCGGCAAAACATGCGCCTGTAACAAGCCCCACATACCCTGAACCAAATATGGTTATTTTCACAACAAGAGAATCTGATTAAAATTAACAAAATGCCAGCCAACGACACTGATTGTTCAGGATCACTCCTCTACAACAATCACAAGGCAGCGTGACTTCTGCCAGAAAGCACTCTCATTACGAATAAGAAGCAGTGATGAGGTTTTACCACCAGCAAGTTCGTATGAACCGACCGTGTGTGGTGTGATGATTTTCAGGTTTTTCAGTGGCTTGTCAAAAAAGAGATCCCTCGTTTCGGTGATATCAATCTTTTTGAAAAGACCCACATTAAAGTCAGAGGCAAGACGGTAGCCACTGCCGAAGAGTTTTTCAAACGGATTAATTTCTACAAGAATACCCTTGGCCACCAGTTGGTTGAAGGTACCTGAAATGTAATAGGCCGTATAGAGCTGTCCCTCCTGATCCTGAATAAATTCGTCAAGCACATCCACAGTTGCCATTAGTGATGAAACCTGACTGTTCAGCTTCTGGACATGGCCCTTGAGTGCACCGACCTCCTGGTCTTTGGTATTGATTGCAATTTTCAGCTCAGAGACAAGCCGGTCAAGCGACTCTACACGATAGGATGAGGAGCGGTTCTCCTCCTCAAGTCTCCGTAGAAGATTTTTGCTTGAAACAAGTGAGGAATCAATAAAATGGATACTCGCCATAATATCCTTGCCAATTTGATCCACATTTGTCGTATCCTTGCCTTCAATTCCAGAAGAGAGCCGTTCAACAACAGCCTCTTTCTGCTGAATCCTGCCAAGATTTTTCTGTACCTGAGCAAGAATCGCCATCATCGACTCGATGTGCTCCTGCCTGGGATCCTGTTTTTGCTTCTCCGGGCTACACGAAGAGAGCACAAAAAGAACTGCAAAAAAAACAAAAGCAGCAACCCTGCTCCGACGATCCCTTACAGCCATTGAATCCATTGTATTTATCCCTTCTTTTGTGCCATACCATCTGGTATGCGGTGTTGGAAGATCTCCTGCATCTGCAATAGTAACATTTTCATCACCTTCAAAAAAACAGCTTTTTGCAGGAACAACATCCCTTCCTCCCACCTCGCCACCCTCCTGAACGCTTCTGTAAAACTTGAAACACATTTTCTCTACAAAACCTCCCCGATCATTGCAATGATACTTAACGCAAGCGACAGAAACAACACAACAACGCTCACCCATCCCTTCAAGCCAATTTTTTCAACACTTCAAGCAGCAGGCTGACACCAAAACCTGTTCCCCCATTCACCTTCCCTGTACCCTTGGGTGCAAATGAAGGGCCCGCTATATCAATATGAGCCCAGTTTTTATGACCATCAATAAATTTCTCAAGAAATTTGGCTGCCGTAACCGTGCCCGCTCCACGCCCACCAGTATTATTAACATCGGCAACATCCGACTTTATCTGCTCGGCATAAAGATCCCATAGCGGCAAACGCCACACTTTTTCACCAGAGTGCTCACCCGCCTGAAAAATAGCATCAGCCAGTTTGTCATTATTACTGAAAAACCCGGCAACGGCATATCCAAGTGCAACAATACAGGCTCCGGTCAGCGTCGCAATATCAATAATCACATCAGGTTGAAACTTCTCCTTTCCATAGGTCAGGGCATCAGCAAGAATCAGGCGCCCCTCGGCATCAGTATTACCAACCTCAACCGTAATACCCGAATAGGTGGTAATAACATCTCCCGGCAACTGGGCCGTCGGGCCTGGCATATTATCGGTTGCCGGAATCAATCCAATAATGTGCACAGGAAGATGAAGACGGGCAGCCGCCTCAATTGCTCCCAAAACGCTGGCTGCGCCCGACATATCGGACTTCATCTCACCCATATTTTCTGATGGCTTGAGCGAAATACCGCCAGAATCAAAGGTCACACCCTTGCCTACCAATGCAACAACTTTCTCTGCTTTTTCTTTTGGTTTATAATCAAGAATAATAAAGGCTGGAGGATGATGGCTTCCTTTGTTGACCGCAAGCAGACCGCCCATTCCAAGAGCCTCTATCTCCCTCTTATGAAAAACCGTCACATCATACCCGTATGTTTTACCGGACTCCTCTGCCGCTTTGGCAATATCGACAGCCTGCAGATAGTTCCCAGGGAGATTGACAAGATCGCGTGCCATTTTCTGACATGAGCCAACAATGCACCCCTCTGCAGCACCCTCCTCACACTCCGCAACAGCCCCTGAATCAACCCTCAGAAGAAGTTCACCAATCCCTTTCGACGATTCGCCCGACTCCTTTTTATCGAGCTTGCCACTTTTCAGGCGATCAAACCGGTATGAACCGCCATAACAGCCCACAACAAAAGCTGCCACAAGCGTTGCAACACTTTGGCCGATCGTAACGGCAAGCGCCTCAATACCCGAGCCGTCAAGGGCAATACTATCAATCTTCATATCCACGGCCCTGGATGCAAAAGAGCGTGCCGCCTTCCGCCAATCATCAAGAGTCACGCACTCTCCGAGCCCAAGCAACGCAAGTCTTGAAGCAGAACACTTCCCGCTCTCGCCATATAACACAATAATTTCACCAGCCTCAGCCTTGAAATCTTTCAAAACCTGAGCGTCAATCCCCAAGGCAACAAGCCTCGGTGCTGCCTCATGCTCCAACTCAGCACCGCTGAAGGGCAGAGCAAGAAAAGAACTCTCCACACCAGCAAGATCGCTTGTTATTACTGTTATTTTCATAAAAATTCAAAAATCAATGTTAACGATAGTACAGTTAGGCTTTAATATCCTTAAGAAAGAGACGCAAATCTTCAAGCAAGACCATCTGGGCCTTGTCGGAAGAAAATTGAAAAAGGCACCCGGCAGCATTCATGTGACCGCCACCCCCATATTTCTTGGCAAACTGATTGACATAAATCTCTCCGCGTGACCTGAAACTCGCCTTGGTTCGACCATCCTGCATCTCGACAATAAGCACGGCAATACGAACCGATGGAACACTGAGAAGATAACGAATGATAAGATCGGTATCGAACAATTTGCTTCCGGTCGCCTTGATCATATCCTGTGAAATGAAGAGCCACGAAATATCTCCCTCATCAAGAATGGTAATTGCGCTCAGGGCCGCACCAAGAAGTTTAAGCGCCGAGGTTGTAAGGGAGTTATAAATGCGGTCATAAATGGCTGAAGCATCAGCTCCCTTCGCCACAAGATCTCCGGCAAGCTGATAAACATAGGGCGTTGTTTTGGGAAATCGGAATGACCCGGTATCCGTCATGACAGCAACATAGAGCGCCTCGGCCACTTCCGGGGTAAAGAGATCACGACCCAAACGCTCCTGAAGCGCATATATCAGACCATACACAAGCTCTCCGGTTGACGAGGCATAGTTTTCACATACCATCACATCAGTAAAATTTTCCGGCTCAAGATGATGATCGACGCAAACAATTTTCAGTGCACCAAGCTCTTTTGCAAATTTCACATGAGGCCAGAGCGAACCCATCCTGTCGTGCATATTGGCATCGAGCAGGACAACAACATCACAGAGCGAAAGTTCCTGAATGGCCTCCTCACTCTTCTTGTCAAAAAGGGTTATGGGGTAGAGCTTCTTTAAAAAGAGGTAATTTGGAGGAACTTCCGTGGGGTTGACAATGGCCACCTCCTTGCCGAGCGCCTTGAGCACCCTTGCAAGCGCAACCTCGCTTCCGAGGCCATCACCATCAGAATTTTCATGGGTTGTAAGAACAAAATGCTGACCATCAAGAAGCGCGTCGATGACCGGGGACCATTCTGCGGCACTTAGCGTCCGACCATACTCTGGTACTATCATTAGTGGGTTGTAACTTTAAAAAAAACAGCGGTTCAATTTGCAATACTCACCTTCCCGCAACTGCGGCGAGGTTGCCGAAAGATAAAAGATAAACAGAGAAAACAGGCGGGAATATTTTTTGAAGGGTGAAATGTTTTTCACTTCAGGTAAGTCTGCACACTCACCAGTTCATGGGCAGTTTATTTTATAAGGAGTTACGCTCTCTTCTGGTTGCAGCAGCAGTTGAGAGTCTCTTTATATTGGCAGTGAAACCGTAGTCAAATACATCAAAACACACCATCACGCGGCTATTTCCGTTCACGAAGCAGTTGATGAGCGCTCTTCAATGATTACTGGATTACATGGTTGAGGAAGTGTGATGTTAAAAACGGTACCACCTTCGGGCAAACAATCTACAGAGAGAATTCCTTCGTGTTTATGGGTAATGATGTCGTAACAGATACTCAATCCGAGTCCTCTCCCCTTCCCCTGACCTGGATTTTTGGTACTGAAAAAAGGCTCAAAAATATGCTTAAGGCTCTCTTGCGGGATACCAGGACCATCATCAGCAATTGAACAGTAGACATTTTTGCTGTCGAACCATGTATGGATGGTGATTTTACCCTTACCGCTCCTCTTTTGTGAGGCAATTGCATGAGCACTGTTGACAATCAGGTTGAGCACAACCTGATTGATCTGTTCCGGATTACAAAGTACCAGAGGCAATTCTTCAAACGTTGTTTCTATATCAGCACAGTTACTGTATTCATTGTGTGTAAGGATGAGGGTATTGCGGATTCCATTGTTAATGTCAAAGAGAATTTTTTTATCGGTTGCATCCCTGCTCAAAAAGCTTCTCATGCTATTGATAATTTTTGTTATGCGCTCGAAGCCGTTTTGTGATTCAATAAAAATTTTCGCACTATCATCAAACAAGCGTTCAATGTTTAGCTTTTTTTCCATCTGCCGGAGCTTTTGCAGTTCTGGTAATAGAATAGCACCTGTTGTTTCAAACGTTTTTGCAAAAGCGCGGTACTCGCCAACAAGTGACAATAAATCAGCAAAATCCTCCTGCTGAGTAGCAAAATTGATCTTGATAAAATTAAGGGGATTGTTCAGCTCATGGGCGATACCTGCTGCAAGCTGACCGATTGATGCCAATTTTTCCTGAAGAATCATCTGCTGATGCGTGACTTCAAGCTCTTTTGTTTTTTGAGCGATACGCTCTTCAAGTGTCTTGTTGAGCTGAAAAATTTTTTCCTCGGCCCTTTTGCGCTCGACATTATTCCGCAACATGGTAATTCCGTAAGCCAGATTTTCAGCCAATGACGTGAGCAATAGTGTCTCCTCCCCATCAAAAGCACCTGGAAGGGCAGAATAAATAGCCAAGGCACCAAACACCGTATCGCCAGTTTTCAGCGGCAGGCTTTGACTTGACGTATAACCTCGCTTTATTGCCTCTTTGCGCCATGGTAAAAAACGCGGATCTTCCAGCACATTGCTAATCGTGGATGGCTGGCCTGTACGGATTGCCGTTCCTGTAGGCCCCCGCCCCCGCTCGACATCCGCCCAGGAGAGCATAAGTGTCTCAAGGTAACCCTCCTCAAAACCCGCCTGGGCAACCGGGCGTATGCTTTTCGGCGCATCATGTTCTACATAACCAACCCACGCCATCCGATAGCCACCGGTACCGACAACAATACGGCAGATATCATACAACAACTCCTCTTCATTCCGGGCATGAAGCATGGCCTGATTGCACTGACCAATCGCAAGGAGGGCGCGATTCAACCTGTGAAGTTCATCCTCCCCTTTTTTTTGTCTGGTGACGTCAATAACGGTACCAACAATGCTTGAATCCTGACCGTATAAATCATCTTCAACCGTGCTGCATCTGCTTTCAACCCAGTGCACCGCACCATCTTTTGAGATGATACGGTATGCAATTGTAGATATCTCGTTTTTTTCGTAAAAAAATCTCTCTATCGTCGTAAAAAAGTGTTGATGATCATCAGGATGAATAATCATTCTCAAAAAATTGGTATCAAACAGGGTAATGTCGTCCGGATAGCCAATAAGTTTGCAATACTGCGGACTCAAATAGAGGAGATCAGCTTTTGGCTCCCATTCCCAAAAGCCCTCTGTTGCAATATCCAAAACCAGTTGCTCTCTTTGTCTCTCCCTGTTCTTATCCATATAGAGCAAAAAAAAATGTTCAAATACTTCCCTCAAGCTAATAATGCAGAATATTTTTCTGACATCGGTAATTCATCCACTGAAAAATGTTTGTTTTTTTAGGTGCATAAAACCCTCATCCACCACCCTCCCTTGCTGCTCACGGATGAAAAAGGATATGTACACAATAAAAGTTGAACCGGGCTGGTTCATTCGCAACATCAATACTACTATTATGTATATTTCCTTTCTGTATCCCAAGAGGGTGCTATACTCGCTGTTACCTCATAACCGGCAAAAGGCGCATAATTGACAGATCGCCCATTTTTATCGGGAATGGTCTTGATATCACCGAACGAAAGCTGGCAGAAAAGAGACTTGAACACCCCAACAGGGTAGTTGCCATATCCTGGGCTGCAACATCTCTTGCTACAACCTGAAGAGGGTTCCATGCAGGCTGTGCGTGATAAATGTGGCATACAATGCCCGGATATGTTTCTTCAAGAATGTTGGATTAATAGAATTATAGCTTTACAAATCGAAAGGAAGTCTTTTTGTGGAACAGAAATATTGATTACCTGTTGGATTGCTATATTGTAACTTTGTAACCTTGTAACCTTGTAACCTTGTAACCTTGTAACAGAGAAATATACGCAAATTGCACAGGATTTTGCTGGTTATGGATTGTTATTTATCAAAAAAAATCTGTTTTCATGCGAGTAAAAAAACCTGTAACTACTTTTTAAAAAGCACTTGCAACATTTTTGCTGAACAGGCCTCAACCTCTCTTCCTTATCAGGCTTTTCCGGAAAATTGCTGCAACTCCTGTGCAGTTTAAACCTCTTTCTGTGTCTTGTTCCGGAGAGGTCGATATTCCGGCAAAAAGCGAATCAGCTTGATATCAAAGTAAAAAACGCAGTAATACCATTAATTGTCAGGAATATGTAGTTGATTTTGTTTTTCGTAAAACATGTATTATGTAAAGTAAATTCGCCAAAAGAGAAACTTGTCAGATCTGCAAGAACGGCACTACGACTTCATGTCTATGTAAGCGCTCAATAAAAAGTCATTCCGCATCGAGCATCGTTTGAATAATGAGTACCTTGGCCTTCTGTCATTTCGAGCGTCAGCGAGAAATCTTTATTGTGCTGCAAGATTTCTCCTCACTTCGTTCGTCGAAATGACAAGGTGATGAGTGCTTGGCAAAAAGTAATTCCGTATTGAGCGTCGCTTGAATAATGAGCACCTTGGCTCTTTTATTACGGAATCAATTACTGTGGAACACTTACATGTCTTTGTCGATGGTAGCAGGAATGCCGACAAACGAAACATCAAACTCCTGTGACATCACCATCGCCCCACAGAATGAGCCATCACCACCAATGACGAACGCGCATTAATAAAAGCTTAAAATCAATCTTTTATCACTCATGAGGAGTGTTTACCTGATAGACGAAAAATGCGTACGATTAAGAACTTATTCGTAAA
>SESF01019752.1_pt1 | contig 58143 bp, 73 predicted proteins | sample 3171521 | NCBI WGS metagenome assembly SESF01 (sample SAMN10866945, study PRJNA518727) | freshwater metagenome | biome: subpolar coniferous forest; feature: holomictic lake; material: water; isolation source: holomictic Lake 227, 6 m and 8 m depth | place: Canada: near Kenora, Ontario | collected...
TCGATGGCCTTTTCGTAGGCCAGGAAGGCTTCTTCCTGTTGGCCCCTATCAATCAGAGATTCGCCTCGATCTAGCCATTCCGAAGAATTCTCTCCTTCCGTGGATAAAGCTGAAAATAAAATTACGAGTAATGAAAAGCAAATGACGGCATTCAGCTCATAATTCCTCCAAAAACTTGTTGGAATGATGACCTTAAAACAATTGCGCCACAAGAGTCGAACACATCCAATAAAACCGCCCAATAAACAGTTCAAGAAATTGAATTGCATGTTTTCTAGTTACGTCAAAGCATCGATGCAGGGTCAATCACACTTGCTCAAAGCTATCCCTGATTCCCCATCCTCTCGTACACCCTCTCCACCATCGCCATGGGTGACACGCAGTTCATGTTGAGCCCCAGCTCCTCCGGCCCCAGGCCCAGGGCAATGCCCGCCAGTTGCGTCACGTAGAGCACTGGAATTTCTATCTTCTCCCCGTGCTTTTGCTCAAGCACCTTCTGCTTGGCATCGAGCATGAGATGGCAGAGAGGGCACACTGTGACGATGACCTCCGCTCCGGCCTTTTTGGCTTCCGACAGTATCCTAAAAGCGATGTCATCTGCCGCCTTCTCCTGGGGCATGAAGATGGGCCCGCCGCAGCAAAAGGTCTTGAGCCGGAAGTCCACCGGTTCCGCCTGCAGCCTCTTGATCAGCTTTTCCAGGATCGTTGGAAACTGCGGGCTGTAGACGCCCTGGGGGCGAGTGAGCAGGCAGCCGTAGTATGGGGCGACTTTTAGCTCTTTGAGGGGCACCACGATCCTCTCATCGCCTTCGGTCAGGGCCTCTAAAATGACATCAAGAGCGTGGCGAATTTTGGCGCCGCTGTACTTTTTGTCCAGCACGGCGTTCACTTTTTCCCGGACCTCCGGCTCCTCCAGCCTCTGCGCAGCGGCGTGCAAGTTGCTGTAGCAGATGGAGCAGCTGGTAATGATCTCCAGATCGGTTTGGGCCATGTTGCGAGCCGCCAGGCCCGTAGCCACCAGCTCATTGGAAACATGCGTCGCCCCGCAGCAGTTCCAGTCCGGAAGTTCCACGAGCTCAATTCCCAGAGCCGCGCATACCGCCCGCGTGGAAGCGTCCATCTCCTTTCCCGTCGATTTGGAGACGCAGCCTGGATAGTAAGCCTGCTTCATTCTTTCCAGAGCTCCTCAACGATCCTCTTGACCTCATCTCTGCCCATGATCTTCTCAATCTCCAGGCCGATCTTGCCCTTGGTCAGCAGCTCCAGGCCCATCTGCATGGACTGCACCGCTCCCTGAGGATAGACGAGCAGAAACTGCCCGGTCAGCTCCAGCTCTGCGATGCGGCCATAGTCGCTGATCTGTTTTAGGAAGAATTCCTCGTAAGCTGCGTCCTTGCCCCGCTGCCCCTCTCGCTCGGCAATGTCCTTTAGAGCTGAGACCACAGCTTTAGGCCGGATACCCCGCGGGCAGCGAACCGTGCAAAGCAAGCAGGAGGTGCACAGCCACAGAGTCTCATTGTGCAAAGCCTCCTTTTTGCCCTCCAGGCAGAACTTGATTAACTTTCGGATGCTGGGGTTCATGAGGTTCGCCGTAGGGCAACTGGCAGAGCAGGTGCCGCACTGAATGCAGGTCAATACCTCCTGCCCGGCCAGGCGCAGCACCTCTTGCTTGAACTGTTCATCTCTGACCATTTTCACGTCGCCCCCTCACTGCTGCCCGTGGCCGCAGCTTTCTTGGCCTCATCTTTGTGCAGCCGTTCTACAATCTTCCGGCTGGCCTCTTCGGCAGACTCCTTCTCGAAAATTTGCCGAACTTTTGGCTTTCTCAGCAGGTTCTCCAGCGGCGATAGGGCTTCATCCACCAGCCGCAGCAGCTCGGGATCGATCTTCGGTTTCTCGGGTGCTTGCAGGGGCTGGCGTTCAATGTCCGGCGGAGAGACGGCCCCGCTCACATCCGGGCGCAGCCGCTCCCCGGTCTTTATGGCGGAGATGGCCTGCTTCCACTCCTCGGCCCAGGGAGTATCCTTTATCTCCGTGTGCCTGACGTCGGACCGCTCGACCTTTATGGCTGAGACGGGACAGGCTTTCTCGCATGCCCCGCAAAAGATGCACTGATCTTTGACCGGCGCTGCCTTTCCCCGCTCGTCCACATACCAGCACTTGGCAGGGCAGACATTGAAGCAGGCCTGGCAGCCCAGAGGATCGCAGCGCACCAGGTTCTTTTCAACCAGCTTTATATCGCCCTGGAAGGGCTTTTTAATATCCATGGCCTCGTAGGGACAGACCTCTGCACATCTGCCGCAGCCTATGCACAGGTCCTGATCGATCTCGATCTTGCCCGCAAAATCTTTTTCCGACTCTGGTAGCACTGCTAAGTCTAAGGGCTCACCCTCTACTTTTATCGCTTCCTCAGGACAAAGGGGCACGCATAGGCCGCAGTAGTCGCAAAGCTCCTCGTCCACCAGGAGCTGCTCATAGGGCACCAGATTGCGGGGATCTTTCTCTTTCTCGCCCTTATCCAGCAACAGAAAGGCCTTGCAGAATTTGGCGCACCGGCCGCAAAGATTGCACTTCTCGGCATCGATGGCGATATTGCCCTTTATTTCCGGGCGCAGGGGGCCATAGTCTTCGCGTGTTTTATTGAAAGTGACCTTTATGGCCTTGGTGGGGCAAACAGGCTCGCAGAGCAGGCAGGGCAGGCATTTTTCGTTAGGCAGGGCCTCTGCCAGCAGCCGGGGATACTGCTCCTGCTTTATGAAATCCACAACTTTTTCCATCCCATTTGCTTCACCCGTTTTTTCCGTCACCTCTGTCGCTTCTGCCGCATCTACCACTTTCGTCGAGTCCGTCATGCCTGGGCCTCCGACGGTCCTGCAGCTTCTGCCGCATCCTGGGCTTTTCTTTCTCGCACAGTCATCTTAAAGGCCTTCATGGGACAGAAATTGACGCACATGCCGCAAAAGGCACACGCATCCAGATCGATGAGCACGGGCGGCGCGTCCAGGCCCTTGGCAATCTCCTGCAATGGCCCCTCTTGCAGCGCTTTTTTCGGGCAGAGAGCTACACAGATGGAGCAGCCCGCGCACTTTTTATAATCGTAATCGAGGACGATCTCTCGCTCTTTGGTCTTCTGTTTGGCCAGAATGTGAGTACCTTCTGCATCCATATCTTTCTGTATTTCCATCATGGAAGTGCAGTCTCCCCATTCTTCTCTTCCGCCCTTTTCTTTTTCAGCTCCGTTCCGATGGGGCCCATGGCTTTCAGCTCGCCTATGAAATCCCTGAGATCCTTTGCATAAATCTCGCCCTCGCTGGCGGCACACCAGACGATCTTGACTCTTCCCGGACCAAGGCCTATCTTCTCCAGGACGCCTTTGAGCACGTTCACCCTTTGCAGGGCCTGATAGTTGCCATCCCGGTAGTGGCATTCGCCAATGCGGCAGCCGGCGATGAGCACTCCATCGGCACCTCGACGGAGGGCCTCCAGTATGAAGCTTGGGTCCACGCGCGCCGAGCACATCACCCGGATGTTGCGAGCGTTGGTCGGGTACTGGATGCGCGCCGTTCCGGCCAGATCAGCCGCTCCGTAGCTGCACCAGTTGCAAAGGAAGGCCACAATGAGGGGAAACTCTCTCTTTACCTCTGTGGCGGCCCGCACCTGGGCCATGATCTGCTCGTCGGAGAAGAAGCGCATGTTTATGGCGTCAACTGGACAGGCGGCGGCACATGAGCCGCACCCTTTGCAGGCTGCCTCATCCACGTAGGCCGGGCTTTTCACGGCTATGGCCTTCTTGGGACAGAGATCGACACACAGCTTGCACTTGATGCACTTTTCCGGATCGACATAGGCCGAGGTGGGCTCCAGCTCCAGCACGCCTTTATGCAGGAGCTTGACCGCCTTTGCCGCGGCTGCACTGCCCTGGGCGATGGAGATGGGAATCTCTTTGGGACCGGAGGCGCAGCCGGCGATGAAGACTCCGTCGATGTGCGCCTCCACGGGCCTCATCTTGGGGTGGGCTATCTCAAAGAACCCGTCCGGCCTCCGGGAGAGTCCCAGCAGATTGCCCAAAACGTCCGCTTTGCTGTCCGGCTCCAATCCCACGGAGAGGACGGCCAAATCATGCTTCACCCTCTTCATCTCGCCTGTTTGCGTGTCCTCAAAGATGAGGAAGAGCTCGCCCTCCACCTCTTCGATGCAGGAGACGCGAGAGCGCACAAAGTTGATGCCCAGCTTCTGGGCCCGCACGTAGAATTCTTCGTATCCTTCTCCGCAGGCCCTGATGTCGATGTAGTAGATGGTGATCTCGGTATGAGGATACTTCTCCTTGACCAGTTGCGCGTTTTTGAGCGAGGCCATGCAGCAGATGCGAGAGCAGTAGAGGTTTCCGACCGTCGAGTCGCGCGAGCCGACACACTGCAAGAACGCTACCCTCTCGGCAATCTTGCCTGTGCTGGGGCGCACCACTTCTCCCGTTGTCGGCCCGGAGGCGTTGAGCATCCTCTCCATCTGCAAGGTAGTGATAACGTCCCTGTACCTGCCAAAGCCGTACTCCTCCTTTCGCGTGGCATCGAAGGGCTGCCAGCCGGTAGCCACGATGATGGCGCCCACATTCAGCTTGAAATCCTGGGGCTCCTGGTCCAGCTTGACGGCCTGGGCAGGACAGGCTTCCACGCAGCGGGCGCAGCCAATGCAGGCCTTGGGATCGACACAGGCCACCAGGGGCACGGCCTGGGGATAGGGGATATAAATGGCCTTTCTCTTGCCGATGGCAAAGTCGTACTCGCTGGGCACCTCTACCGGGCACACATCGGCGCACTCACTGATGCAGCCTTTGCAAAGCTTCTCATCCACATAGCGTGCTTTGCGAACAGCGGAGACTGTGAAGTTGCCCACGCTGCCCTCCACGCCCAGGACCTCGGCGTAGGTGATGAGAGTGATATCAGGATGATTGTAGACCTCGGACATCTTGGGCCCCAGCACGCAGATAGAGCAGTCGTTGGTGGGAAAGACGTCCGTGAGCAGAGCCATGTAGCCGCCAATAGTGGGCCGTCGCTCCACTAAGAAAACATGCAGACCCGAGTCGGCCAGATCCAGCGCGGCGGCAATGCCGGCCACGCCTCCCCCCACGACCAGCACGTTTTTGCTGACGGGTATGCTCTCCGGCTCCAGTGGCTTAAGCAGCTCCGCTTTGGCCACGGCCATTGCAATGAGGTCCTTGGCTTTCTCTGTGGCCATGGCCGGTTGCTCCATGTGCACCCAGGAGCACTGTTCCCGGATGTTGGCCATCTCCAGCATGTAAGGGTTCAGGCCCGCTTTGGCAATCGCCCGGCGAAAGGTGGGCTCGTGCAGGCGGGGCGAGCAGGCGGCCACTACCACGCGATCAAGCTTAAGCTCGGCGATATCCTTCTGGATCTGCTCCTGGCCGATGTCGGAGCAGGAGAACTGCAAATCGCGGGCTACGGCCACATCGGGCAGCTTCTCGGCAAAGCTCTTCAGATCTTGCATGTTCAAGACGCCGGCGATATTCAGGCCGCAGTGACAGACGTAAACACCAATGGGCATGAGACTTCAGTGGTATGAACGCTTTAAGTCACTTAAAGTTTTGCCATTGGCTATTCCATGCTGGCTGTCGTTCGCGCCGTGCATAGGCGTAAGCCCTTCCAGACAGTAGTAGCTGTTCCTATCGCTTCTGTCAGCACTGTCAAGCTCCTTGGCCCCAGGTGGACGCCATTGTCTGCCCCCATATCCGGAGCGGCTACAGCTTTTCCGTGGCTGATGCGTACCAAAAACGGTATGACCTCGCTCCATATAAAGGTAACAAATTTGCTTAAGTCTCACGGGCAATTAGCCAATAAATCGGTCTATTTGGCTCCTATTTTTCCGGATTTGTCCCATAAGTTTATATCTAACAAATTTTAATTATTATTTGAGTTATCAAAATGAACGGTCTTCATTTGCTCTCCATCTTGCTGGAGGCGGTCGTGGCAACTCTAGGCGTGATGCTGGCCACCAGCAAGAAGAAAATGTACGGCTGGTGCATAGCCATCACCTTTGTACTTTACGTGGTCTATGATCTGGCAAATCTTCTGGCCTGGAATATCTCCCTGGATACTCTGTATATGATTTTCTTCGTGGCCACCCTTTCTATTCTCTGGGCGGTCTGGAACATCTTCCTGGAAGCTTAAGGGCAATAGTCAGCCTTTTCAAGAACGCATACTAATAATAACAAGATGATCTCCAAAGTCTACATCTCCCACAGCTCCGCTGATGAGGATATGGCCATGCAGCTCGCTCGCGCCCTGTGGCGGGTGGGCCTGGAAAGCTACGTCGCTCTCTATAATCTGTCACCAGCCATATCTTTAGCCGAGCGGGCCTCATTCGGTCTTCGTAACTCCGAGTGCCTGGTGGCCCTGCTGACCGAGAAAGGCTCACGGTCCCCGGAGGTCTGCCAGGAGATCGGCCTGGCCCGTGGCCTGGATCTTCTCATCATCCCCCTGCAAGAGGAGGGCGCAGCGCTGCCCTTTCTCATCGAGCACCTGCGGCCTCTGCTCTTCCGGGAAGAGAGATATGCCGATGCCGTCGGGCTTTTAATCAAGACCCTGCGGGAGCTCTCCCGGCTGGAGTGGCTGAAGGTGGCCTGTCCCAAATGCGGAGAGGAGATGACGCAATATCTCACGCCCCAGGAAGAGGTGGAGGAGGCGCTGGCAAAAGGCGCTTTTTTGGAGACGGTATGCAGCTACTGTCAGAACAGGATTCGGCTGGATGCGAGGACATTTGAGCCGGTTCTGCTCGCTGAGGACGAAAAAGTTTAGATATTGTTGCAGCCTAAACCGCAAGATCGTGCAAAGGATGATGGTCTAATTGGCGAAGAAGTTTAAATCAGGTCCAAGACTGAAGGTAGAAAGGCCGAAGAGCGTTTTCGAAAGACCGTTTCAGGTGGATTACAGAGGACTTTTTAAATCACTCTCCAAAGGCGTCATTCATGCTGCTGGCGGAAAGCTGGAAGAAGCAGGCATCGATGCAACGGAAACGCTTTCCGCTCTCGGACTGAAGACCGAAGATCCGGGCGAAATTGCATTTCTTCTCATCAACCGTTCCCTAGACGAGGCTCTCTTAGAGTTGGTGAATGAGAGTTCCTGTTTGCAGTTGATGGACGAGATGATTGACCCCGATGTCATGGTTGAACAACTCGATTTCACCAGCGCAGTTACTGAAGTCTTCATTGATAGAAAGTTCCTCGACCGGCCTGCCGAATTGCCGTTTCTAAAAGATGTTCAATCCCTTCTTCAGAAGTGGCTCGAAGGGCTTTGCGTGAGCGATCCAAAAGCCGGGCCGAGCGCCAAGGCCATTGCAGACCGTCTGCCCAGCTACTTCGTTTACGCGCTCATCCGGGAATGGCGCAAGAACGCGAAAATCTATTTGCCTATCATTGAAGCATTAAATACACCGTTAGCCAGAGCGGGAGACCGTGAATGGGCGTGGTCTGCCTATTCTGCGCTGCTGCATCACCGTGTAGATGAAGGAATTTTCGATGAGCCGTTCAGCTTGAGGCAAATGTATGTTCCATTGAATGCTTTTTACCTCGAAGATAAGAAGGATGGCAAAGTTCAAAGCGAAGAAATAGCTCGCATGGGACGAAAGCGCAGACGCGTGGTGGTCTCTTTAGAGAATGAATTGGCGCAGTGGCTGAATAATCCTCGATCTCAAGACGTCATCCGGGTAATCAGCGGCGGCCCAGGCAGTGGAAAGTCTTCATTTGCACGCATTTTCGCGGCCAAGCATTCTCTTGATCCGGGAGTGAGGGTGCTGTACGTTCCGCTTCATTTGATTGATGCTTCCAAAGACCTGGTTGAAGAAGTCGGTCGGTTCGTCAGAGATGAAGGCATTCTGCTGCAAAATCCCCTGGACCCCGAATCTCCCGAGCCTAACCTGCTGCTGATCTTCGATGGCCTGGATGAACTCGCTAGCCAGGGAAAAGCAGCTGCTGAGATGGCTAGAGCCTTTGTTCGTATGGTGGATTTAGCGGTTGAGAAGCGGAATCAACAGAGCGTTAAGCTTCGGGCTCTGATCAGCGGTCGGGAGCTGATCGTCCAGGAAAACGAATCTGAGTTCCGCCGTCCCCGCCAGATTCTCACTTTGCTTCCCTACTTTATGACTTTTCCATCCAATAATGAGGGGCGTTTGGTGCAGGATGGTGAGGAATATCACGATCCGGAAAATTTGCTGAAAAATGACCTCAGACAGCAGTGGTGGGCAAATTATGGTATTCTTGCAGGAGGATCGTATAAAGGTCTTCCAAATGAGCTGGACCGCAAAGATATGGGAGAGATCACTGCCCAGCCGCTACTCAATTATCTCGTGGCCCTCAGCTTCACTCGCAAGAAGCTGGATTTTACGAAGGATATAAATCTGAACTTGATTTATGCTGATCTCGTCGCAGCCGTCCATGAACGGGGATATGAAAAGCATCCTCATGTTTATATTAGACATATGACGCTCAAGGATTTCTTTCGCATACTGGAAGAGATCGGATTGGCTTCCTGGCATGGAGATGGACGAACTACGACGGTGCGTGAAATCCAGGAGCACTGCAATGCCAGTGGACTGGGCTCGATGCTGGACAGTTTTCAAGATGGAGCAAAAGCAGGCGTGATGCGGCTTTTAGCTGCCTTTTTCTTCCGCCAGTACGGTCAGCGTTCAAGTGGAGACTCGACATTTGTTTTTACCCACAAGAGTTTTGGAGAATATCTTACAGCGAAACGAATCGTCCGGGCTGTGGAAAGAGTCATCCGGGAAATGGAGCGCCGGACCGAGAGTCCTGATGAAGGATGGGATGAAAGGGATGTCCTCAAGCACTGGGCCCAGATCTGCGGGCCGAGTGCCATAACGCCGTATCTTCATGATTTTCTCCTCAATGAAATGAAGCTGCGCTCAAACGAGGAATTGACCCAATGGCAGAATCGGCTGGCATGCCTTTTCAGCTATATGTTGCGGAATGGAATGCCTATGGAGCAGCTTGGGATTGTTCCTTTTAATAAGGCGATTCATCAATCACGAAATGCCGAAGAGGCATTGTTGGTTGCCTTAAGTGCATGTGCGCGTTTCACGAAGCAAGTAAACAAAATAGAGAATGTCAATATGAATGCATTTGGGGAATGGTTGCAGCAGATTCGTAAAGAGCGCACGATATTTGAGTCAGTAGCTGAAAAATGTCTGTCCTTTTTGGATTTATCTGGAAATCGCCTCAGTTTTGGTAATTTTATTTTTGCGGATCTGAACCATTCAAATCTTCAATTTGCGTCTGCGATTTTTTCTTTGTTTTACAGCGCAAATCTCGAAGAAGTCAATCTCAGAGATGCCAATCTCTTAGGCGCCAACCTCGAAGATGCCGACCTCAGAGGAGCCGACCTCAGAGATGCCAACCTCGAAGGAACCGACCTCAGAGAAGCTAACCTCGAAGGAGCTAACCTCCAAGGGGCCCACCTCAAAGATGCCGACCTCGAAGGAGCCAACCTCGGAGGTGCCGATCTCAGGAAAGCAGTCCTCGATAATGCCTATCTTGTAGGAATAAACATCAAGAAAGCCGACTTCAGAGGAGCCAGCCTCAAAGGAGCCGACTTTAGAGGATCAAACCCTAGAGGACAAGACCTCAGAGGAGCCAACCTCGAAGGAGCCGACCTCGAAGGAGCTAGGATCGAAGGAGCTAACCTCCAAGGAGCCCACCTCAAAGATGCCAACCTCGAAGGAGCCGACCTCAGAGGAGCAAACCTCGAAGGAGCTAACCTCGAAGGAGCCCACCTCAAAGATGCCAACCTCGAAGGAGCCGACCTCAGAGGAGCTAACCTCCAAGGAGCCAAGCTCCCAATAGAATTTCAATTTCTGCATGAGACTGTGGAGAAGAAGAACGAACAAGCTGTTTAGGCCTGACTGTGGACGAGTGCCTTTGCAGGATTCTTTTATTCTTCTCCAAACCTTTTTATACCTCCTCTCTCTTCAGAGTAGGGAAACCTGATGACCGGACACCGCGAGAGAGCCATCCTTATCCCGTCCTCTCTCACCATGGAGAGTAGGGATTCGCGTGTCAACACGCTCAAGGTTGGCCAAATCGCACGGGCAGCAGCGGTCTTCCAATACAACCGCGTCGTGATCTATCGCGATCCAGAACGTAATGACTCGCGATTCATGGCGATGGTGCTGCGTTACATGGAAACGCCGCAGTACCTGCGACGGATGCTCATCCCGCGCCGGGAGGAGCTATGTCATGTTGGAACTCTGCCGCCGCTACGTACGGCTCATCATCCAATAAACTCAAAATCAGAATCGCTCAAGATTGGCGAGTTTCGCGTCGGAGCAGTCGTTGAAAGCGTCGGATCTGATAATGGCGTCTGGGTGGAAATCGGAATCAATCGCCCAATTCCCCTTCGTACCGAGGGAAAAATCCCGGTGGGGCAGCGCCTAAATGTCAGAATCTTTTCGCATGAACCGCTCGCCGCTGAGCCTGTGGACCCCAAGGATATCCCTCATTACTGGGGATACGAGACCGTTGTAGTGGAGAGCCTGGAAAGCTACCTGGCAGAAAAGCATAAGCAAGGCGGCTACGTGGTTCTTACCTCCCGGTACGGAAAAGGCCTGACGCCTGAAATCCTCTCTCAAATGGTTCAACAAGGCCAGATGCGTGATCTTGCGGTGGTGTTCGGCTCACCGGCACGGGGCGTAGATGCCTTCTTGAGTAAGGAATCAATGGACAGATATGAAATGATCAACACCATCCCGCATCAAGGAACTGAGACGGTTCGCGTGGAAGAGGCTGTCTTTGCCACTTTAGCCCTGCTCAACCTGGGTGCGCACGTGGAGGACTAAATGGCAACAATACACCGACCAAGACGAGGTTCGCTGGCCTACAGCCCGAGAAAGAGGGCCAAGAGCGAGGTCCCAAGAATCCGAAGCTGGCCTGAGGAGGACAAGGCCAGGATGGCAGGCTTTGCCGGTTACAAAGCCGGCATGACCCACATCATGATGATCGACGACCGACCGAGGAGCCTCACCGAGGGTGTGGAGATCTCCATGCCCGTAACAGTTCTGGAGGTGCCCCCCATGAATGTGGTGGCTGTGCGCGCCTACGAGAACTACAACGGCGGGCTGCGCCCCGCGGGCGAGGCCTGGTCCGAGAACCTGAGCCCCGAACTAGCTCGCGCTCTGACCGTTCCCAAGAAGACTCGCGGGACATCAGCCGACGACCTGCGGGCTCTGGGCGACGATATCGTAGATGTTAGAGTACTGGTGCACACCAATCCCATGCTCATAACCGGAATTCCCAAGAAGGTTCCAGAGCTCATGGAAATGCCGGTGAGCGGCGGCTCCATGCTGGATCGGCTCGCTTTTGCCCAGAAGTTGCTGGGCCAGCAGGTCCCTATCTCCAGCGTATTTGAGCTGGGAGATCTAATGGATGCATCTGCCGTCACCAAAGGCAAGGGCACTCAGGGTCCAGTGCGACGCTGGGGAATTGCCATCGCCAAGAGAAAGCACGCCCGTACCGGCAAATTGCGGCACGTGGGCAACCTCGGTCCCTGGCACCCATCTCATATCAGCTGGCGCGTTCCACAACTCGGCCAGATGGGCTACCACCAGAGGACAGAGTTCAATAAAAGACTCATGTTCATCGGAACCGACGGCGCACAAATAAATCCGAAAGGCGGATTTCCCGGCTATGGCCTGGTTAGAAATCAATATATCCTGATCAAGGGAAGCGTTCCCGGTCCCATCAAGAGGATGGTCAGAATAAGACACGCCATAAGACCCGGAAAGAACTTCGTGAAAGTGCCCGAGTTTCTCTATGTGAGCCAAGAGTCCAAGCAGGGGGTCTAGGCGATGAAGGCAAATATCATTGATCTATCGGGAAATGAGAGCGGCCAGATTGAGTTGCCTCCTGTCTTCGAGGAGGAATACCGGCCGGATATAATCAAGAGGGCCGTCCTAGCCGCACAGGCCAACAGACTCCAAGCTTATGGACCTCACTTCTATGCGGGCATGAATACCTCTGCCCAGTCATGGGGTCCGGGACACGGCGTCTCTAGAGTTCCCAGATTGAAGAACGGCAGAAAGGCCGCAGGCGTACCCATGGCCGTAGGCGGCCGCCGCTCACATGCGCCCCAGCCCAATGCTGACTATACCGAAAAGGTCAACAAAAAGGAGAGGCGTAAAGCCATCCGCTCTGCGATCGCCGCTACGGCTTCGTCGGGACTGGTCGAGGCAAGAGGCCACAGGTTTACGAGAGAGTTGCCTGTTGTGGCCAAGAACGACCTCGAATCCTTGAGCAAGACCACAGACGTCATCAAGTTCCTGGTGGCAGCGGGCCTGTGGGATGACGTTCAGAGGGCAAAGGATGGAAGACATATTCGTGCCGGCAAGGGCAAACTGCGGGGACGGAAATATAAAAGCCGCAAGAGCGTGCTCATTGTCGTCGGAAACGATTTGGGACTGGGAAAAGCCGCCCGAAATCTTCCCGGTGTGGACTTCGTCACAGTGGAGAGGCTGAACGCTGAGCTGCTTGCCCCTGGAACCAAAGCCGGAAGGCTAACCGTCTGGACTGAGTCTTCCCTGGAAAAGCTGGCCAAAAAGGGCAGCCCGGAGGCAGTACAATGATAATCAAGAGTCCCTACGTCACAGAAAAGGTCACCGGCATGATCGACTCCAATGATACCATAGAGTTCCTGGTGAACATGAGATCCACCAAGCCGGAGATCAAGAAAGCCCTGGAAGATCTTTATGATATCGATATCCTGGCAGTCAGGACCATGATAACCTCCCGGGGAGAAAAGAAGGCCATCGTGAAGCTGGCGAAAGAGGGCAGTGCGAACGAGCTTGCCACGAGGCTAGGACTGCTTTAGGTGGGTAAAATATGGGACATCGAATCATATCTCAAAACAGAGGTGCAGGTGGTCCTACGTACAGGGCACCCTCTCACAGGTACAGGGCGGACATCAAGCACATAAAAGTCGATAGCGATGAGACCATAAAAGGCGTGGTCCAGGAAATAATGCGCGATCCCGCGAGAACAGCTCCTGTTGCGCTCATGGCCTTAAGCAACGGTGAGATGAGATACATCCTGGTTCCCGAGGGAATGTATGTGGGCCAGGAAGTCTCATGCGGCATATCGGCCCCCATCGAGCCGGGAAACACTCTGCATCTGGCGGAGATTCCCGAGGGCATACCAATCTGCAACGTCGAGTCGCAGCCGGGTCACGGCGGCCAGTTTGCCCGAGCTTCAGGAGTGTGCGCCATTCTCGTAGCTCATGATGCAGGTCAAACCGTCGTCCAGCTGCCCAGCGGTGAGATGAAATGGCTTAGCCCGAAATGCATGGCGACCATCGGGGTCGTTGCCGGAGGAGGCCGTCTGGACAAGCCTCTGGTCAAAGCAGGCAAGAGCTTCTTTAAGTTCCAGTCCAAAGCCAAGAAATGGCCCATCGTCAGAGGCGTTGCAATGAACGCCGTAGACCACCCCTTCGGTGGCGGCGGACGTCAGCATCCAGGGCGGCCAAAGACTGTCAGCAGGAATGCACCCCCTGGCCGAAAGGTAGGTTCAATTGCCGCAAAGAGAACCGGTAAGCGCTAGGTGAAAGGTTTTGGCTAAAAAAGCAGGGTCCAAGCTTCCTAAGAGAAAGGAAGAATTCTTGTATCGGGGCCGGAAGGTTGCCGACCTCGCCAAGTTGAGTATAGAGGAGCTTGCCGGGCTCTTACCAGCGCGGCAACGCAGATCGATCAAAAGAGGCCTTGTCAAGGATAACAAGAATCTCCTGACGAGCCTGAAGAACAAGGACTCGGTTCGAACCCACATCAGGAATATGATAGTTATGCCTGATATGGTGGGCAAGAATCTCGAGATCTACAACGGCAAGAGCTTCGAAAAGGTAGAGGTCATGCCCGAGATGATCGGGCACTTCTTCGGCGAGTTTTCTCTCACGCGCGGTCGCGTGCAGCACGGCGCTGCGGGCGTTGGCGCTACCAGATCAAGCAAGTATGTGCCGCTGAAGTGAGGTGTGAGATTGGGCAGATTGAATTATTCGCTTACGCCTGCAGGACGCTCTTCAAGGGCCATGGGGATGGAGCTTCACATCTCACCTAAGCACGCCCACGAGATCTGCAGGACGCTAAAAGGCATGAGGGCTAACCTCGCCCGTGCCTATCTGGAAGATGTAATAGCCTTGAAGAGGGCTATTCCCTTCAAGCGCTACAGAGGAAATGTGGCCCACAGGCACGGCCTGGTGGGATGGGATGCAGGCAGATATCCGGAAAAGGCCGCCAAGGCAGTCTTGATTGTCCTGGATAATGCACTTGCCAATGCCGAGTACAAGGGAATGGAGTCCGAGAAGATGAGGATCTTCCATGCTGGTACAAAGAAGGGCAGGACCATCCAGGGATGGATGCCTCGCGCCATGGGAAGAGCCACCCCCAAGAACACCGAGACGGTCTCTGTGGAGATGGTCCTCACTGAGGTGAAGAGCTGATGTCCGTAGAAAAGAAGTTCGTAGCAGAGGGCCTCTCCAAAGCTCTCGTCAATGAGTATCTGGCGGAAGAGCTGGAACGTGCAGGATACGGCGGCATGGTCATGAACCGCACTCCCATGGGCACTCAGATTACTGTCTATGCGGAAAAGCCGGGCATGGTCATCGGAAAAGGCGGCAAATTGATCCGGAAGATCACCCGCGACCTGGATCGCAAATTCCATCTGGATAATCCCCAGATTGATGTGCAGGATGTGGGCCGCGGTGACCTGAACGGCAGAGTTGTGGCCAATCGTCTCGCGTCCTCTCTGGAGCGTGGCTGGTACTTCCGAAAGGCAGGTCAGTCCATGATGAGAAGAGTGATGGATGCGGGCGCTTTAGGCTGCGAGATTGTGATCAGCGGCAAATTGACAGGCCCGCGCTCCCGAACCGAGAAATTCATCTCCGGATACATCAAGCACTCCGGCAAGCCTGCTATTGATCTCGTGGATAAAGGCTACTCCGTAGCAGTGAAGAAGCTGGGCGTAATTGGCTGCCAGGTAAGGATCATCCCGCCCGACGTGCGACTTCCCGATGACTTCCGGATTGAAAAACCGCCGGTTGTTGTGCCGGTCATGGAACCAAAGCCCGCGGCCAAGCCGTCGGTGCCCGTGGCAACGCCCGCTCTCGAGAAGAAGAGCGATCTGGATCAGCTCTTAGAGTCTGAGCCCTTAGCCGCTCCGTCTCCCCTGGATGAGCCAGCTAGAGCCGAAGGCGTGACCGAGGATGCACCTCTCGCCGGAGAGATGGCTGATAGTGAGCCTTGCGCCAAGGAAGAGTGATCCAATATGGCCATCTTTAAGATTGATGAGATCAGAAACATGAATGCGGAGGAGATTACAGAGGAGCTAAGGAAGCTTCAAAGTGAGCTCATCCGAGAGAGAGGCATCGTTACTGCAGGTGGCGCCCCGGAAAAGCCGGGGAGAATCAGAGACATACGCAGAACGGTCGCCAGGATCAAGACGGTCCAAACGGAGCGAAGGGGATCAAGACGATCCAAACGGAGCGAAGTCTAGTGGACCTAAATCCTGAAAGCCTGGCAAGGCACGAGCTGATCGGTCTTGAGGTGCTGGTTGAAACAAGCAGCAACTCTAGCCAGATCGGGCTTAAGGCCCAGGTTGTGGACGAGACCAGGAATACGTTCCTTTTGGAGACAAAAGCCAAGGTTTTGCGCCTTGCCAAAAGGAATACAAGCCTTATCTTCACATTGCCCGATGGGCAAAACGTGAGGGTTAACGGCTCAATCTTGATCTCACAGCCAGAGAACAGAATAAGCAAGAGAATGCAAAGAACGAGGTGGAAGTTATGAGGGATATCGGACTGGACGTTAGCGCGCCGGAAAAGGAGTGCAATGATCCAAAGTGTCCCTTCCATGGTACTCTCCCTGTGCGCGGCCAGGTCTTCAGTTGCACTGTGGTCAGCGACAAGATGGACAGTACCGTGGTAGTCATGCGTAAGTTCGAGAAGAAAGCAACGAAGTATGAACGATTCGAGAAGAGGCAGTCCAAAATCCATGCGCACAACCCCCCTTGCATTGATGCCAAGTCAGGGGATCGTGTCAAGATAGCGGAGTGTAGGCCCCTTTCCAGGACCAAATCCTACGTAGTAGTGGAGGTCTTGAAATGAAAGGACAAAAGGCCAAGATCCCAAGGGCGATCAACACTGGCGCATACCTGGATTGTGTAGACAATACAGGTGCGCGGACGCTACACGTCATCGCCGTCAAGAATTATCGAGGCGTGAAAAATAGACAGCCCCGCGCAGGGATTGGGGACGTAGTAGTAGTATCTGTGAAAAAAGGAAGTCCGGAGATGAGAAAACAGATCTTTAAAGCTGTCATCATCCGGCAGAGAAAAGAGTTCCGAAGGCCTGACGGCCTCAGGGTAAAATTCGAGGATAATGCCGCCGTTATAGTAGATGACGAGGGCGTTCCCAAGGGTTCTGAGGTTAAGGGACCAGTGGCCCGCGAGGTAGCGGAAAGATTTAGCAAGATCGCCTCCGCGGCATCCATGATTGTGTGATGATTATGATTACAAAACAGCCAAGGAAGCAGCGGAAGGCGAGGTATACCGCACCGCTGCATAGGCGTCAAAAGTACATGCACGCACCCTTGAGCAAAGCTTTGCGTGAGGAGCTGAAGAGGCGCAATGCACAGCTTCGCAAGGGCGACACCGTCAAGGTTATGCGTGGCGATCATGCCGGCACCGAAGGAGAGGTCGAAGATGTGGACCTTAAGAGGTGCACCATCAAAGTAGCAGGCGTGAGCAACTACCGGGCTGACGGAACTGAAGTGCCGAGAACTATCCATCCCTCCAACGTCATGATAATCAAGCTCATTCTTGAAGACGCAGAGAGGGAAAAGATCTTCGCGAGGCGATCCGAATGAGCAGACATCAAAAAAGAGTAACGGTTCCCGTAAGCTGGCCCATTGCAAGAAAGACCCACGCATGGGTTGCCAAGTCCAGTCCCGGGCCTCATTCCGCTGGTGATAGCATGCCTCTCGTGATGGTAATCCGAGATATGCTTAAGCTGGTAGATAATGCCCGCGAAGCAAAGAGGGCTCTGTACGAGGGCAAGGTACTGGTGGATGGGAAAACCCAGAAGGATTACAAGCTGCCTGTAGGCATATTCGATGTCATATCCGTTCCCTCGAGCAACCTGCAATATAGAATGCTCAAAGATGAGAAGGGAATGTTCTATCTCAGTCCTATTGAAACGGACGACGTGAAAAAGCTGGCTCGAATTGAGAATAAAACCATAATCTCAGGTAAAAAGCAGCAGCTCAACCTCTCCGACGGCTCAAATAAGCTGGCAGAAGGCGAGTTTAAGGTTGGCGATTCACTGGTCCTCTCATTGCCAGATAAGAATATTGAAGACCGGATCGGCTTTGAGATCGGTAATCTGGCCATGGTCGTAGGCGGAAAGCATACAGGCCAAACGGGGAAGATCAAAGAGATCATAACCGTGAAGAGCTCCCAGCATAATCGCATCATCATATCGGGCGACAAGGAGTTTGAAACCATCAAGGATTACGTTTACATGATCGGAAAAGATCAGCCTGTCATCAAGCTGGGGGCAGTTTAGATGAATGCCAATCTAATTCCCCGCGTCAACAAGGTTGTCGTGCATGTGGGCGTAGGAGAGAGCGGTCAAAGGCTGGTAAATGCTGAAACCATCATGAAGGCCATTACCAAACAACAGCCCGTTCGTTCTATTGCCAAGAAGACTCTACCTACCTTCGGGATCAAAAAGAATGAGCCTATCGGTGCAAAGCTTACCTTGCGAGGAAAAGCTGCGGAAGATTTCCTGATCATAGCCCTAAAGGCAGCAGGAAATAGCTTGAAAAGGAGCCAGTTCGACATGCAAGGCAACTTCTCTTTCGGCATTGAGGAGCACACCGACTTTCCAGGCATGCGATACGATCCGGATATAGGCATATTCGGCATGGACGTATCTGTGGCCTTGAAGAGAGCCGGCTATCGGATTGCAATGCGGCGCGTGGCGCAAAAGAAACTTCCCAGCCGACAGAGGCTGAATAAAGACGATACTATCGAGTTCGTCTCAAAGAAGTTCGGCATTGAGATCTTGGAGGCAGCATGAAGAAAGGAAAAAAGATCTTCGGAAGAGGTGCAAACCCGTGCAAGCGCTGTGGAAATAAAAACGGCCTGATAAGAAAGTACGGGATATACATTTGCCGGCAGTGCTTCCGAGAGATCGCCCCTGAGATGGGTTTTGAAAAATATTCGTAGGTGGTTGCATTGTTATTGGATCCACTGGCCGATGCCCTATCCGTAATAAAGAATGCGGAGAGCGTAGGCAAGCCTGAATGTATCATTCATCCCGCCTCCAAGCTCATAGGAAGAGCTCTGAAGGTTATGGCGGATCGAGGATACATAGGCGAGTTTGAATTTGTTGACGACGGAAAGTCGGGAATGTTCCGAGTTAAGCTCCTGGGAAGGATCAACCGATGTGGCGTAATTAAGCCCCGGTTTTCAACCAAGGTGACCGAGATGGAGAAATGGGAGAAGCGATTCCTCCCCGCCAGGAACTTCGGTGTTCTGATATTGAGCACCAGTAAGGGAGTCATGGCCCATTCTGATGCCAGGAACCAATTCCTGGGCGGGCAGCTCCTGGCTTACGTATATTAGGTGGTCGCAATGGTCAAAGAGATTGCACGAACGGTAGAGATCCCAGAAGGAGTTGCCGTAACCATAGACGGGAATACCGTCACGGTTAAGGGGCCGAAAGGTGAGGTCAGCAGGCAGCTTAGCTATCCTGAGATAGAGATCAAGAACGAGGAATCTCAACTGATCGTGAATTCCAGGCTCGATCGAAAGCAGCACCGGGCGATGGTGGGGACACTGGCCGCGCACATCAGCAATATGATTGCAGGCGTAAGCCGGGGTTATGAGTACAAGATGAAGGTCGTGTACTCTCACTTTCCCATACAGCTCAAGGAAGCTTCCAACGAGCTCATTATAACCAATTTCCTGGGCGAAAGGAAGTCTCGATCCGCCAAGATCTTACCGGGTGCGAAGGTCGAGATCGGCAAAGATGAAGTAACGATCACAGGCATCGACAAGGAGCGAGTTGGCCAGACGATGGCCAATATTGAGCAGGCTACCAGGGTGCGTGGTTTCGATATCAGGATATTCCAAGACGGGATATACCTGGTGGACAAGAGGTGACAAGGATGGCAGAGAGGTTGCTGAGAGTAAGAACCCGGCAGAAATCAAAGAAGCCTGAGTTCAACCTTCATGATTCACATAAAAAGAAGCGGCTTGGCACCAGCTGGCGAAAGCCTCGCGGCCTGCACAACAAGCTCCGGCAGCAGATTGCTGCTAAAGGCAAGCTGGTTAGAGTCGGCTATGGAAGCCCCAAGGCAGTTAAGGGATTTCATCCCTGCGGCCTTCCTGAGGTACTGGTTAATAACGTGGCCGAGGTGCTGAAGGCGCAGGGCTTTGTTGTACGCATAGCATCAGGCGTTGGCATGAAGAAGCGCCTGGAGATGCAGTCAAAAGCAGCTGAGGCAGGCCTTAGGGTGCTCAATCCCAAGGGTGGTGCCTAGAAATGCCGGGCTTAACAACGCAGCGGCGCCTGGCCGCAGCCGAGCTTAAAATTGGCGAGAGCCGGGTCTGGATCAATCCCGATCCAGAAGTGGCAAGCGAGCTTTCCGATGCCATTACCCGAGAGGACATTCGTTCCCAGGTAGAGGCCGGAAATATCAAGGCCAAGCCCAAGAAGGGCAACAGCCGAGGCAGAATCAGGGCCAGAGCAGCAAAGCGCGCCTATGGTCACTGCAAAGGAGCGGGACATAGGAGAGGCGCCAAAGGTGCCCGATCCCCAAGAAAAAGGCAGTGGATGACCAAAATCCGGGCTCTGCGAAAGAAGCTTTGCGAGCTTCGTGAAGGCGGCCAGATAGATCGCCATGCCTACCGCTTGCTTTATCGCAAATCCAAGGGCGGCGAGTACAGAAGTTTGGCGCACATGAACTCATTCATCAAGGCTAAGGGCCTTGCCAGGAGTGAATAACTTGGCTACAGGACCGAGATATAGAGTCCCCTTCCGAAGAAGAAGAGAGGGCAGGACCAACTATCACGTTAGATATAAGCTAATACTATCGAAGAAACCCCGTGTTGTTGTCCGGAAGAGCAATGCCAACACATTGCTGCAATTGGTAGTGGCGGAGCAGAAAGGCGATAAAACACTCCTGACGGTTAATTCCCGAGAGCTGTTGAACTTTGGATATACCTTTAGCAGGAGCAATATACCTGCTGCCTATCTTACCGGCCTTATCTTCGGCAAGAAGATGCTGGCCCTGGGCATTGATGAGGGTATCGCAGATATTGGTCTGCATGCCTCCACTAAAGGCAACAGAATCTATGCTGCCATTAAAGGCATCGTGGATGCAGGTGTAAATGTGCCTCATGGCTCGGAGATCTTCCCCGATGAGAAGAGGATTTCTGGCGAGCACATAAAGAAGCACACGGGAGTAGATATCGTGGCCCAATTCGAGCAGGTTCGAGAGAAGATACTGGGGTGAACTTATGGATCGGAAAAAGAAGCGTGATTTTTACCAGGAAGAGTGGATCCCCAAGACAAGGCTGGGCAAGCTCGTCTTTGAGGGCCAAGTAACCTCCTTCGATGAGGCAATTGCCTCAGGTCTGCCTATTAAGGAGGCCGGCCTGATAGATGTGCTGATACCGGGACTTGAGGATGAAGTTCTGGATATCAACATGGTTCAGAGGATGACGGACTCCGGAAGGAGAGTCAAATTCAGAACCACGGTAATTGTGGGAAACAGAGACGGCTACATTGGACTTGGCGAAGGAAAGGATGTTCAGGTGGGCAAAGCCATCAAGAAGGGCATCGATAGTGCCAAGCGGAATATCATGAAGGTGAAGCGAGGTTGCGGTAGCTGGGAATGCGGCTGCGGCCAGGCGCACACTGTGCCTTATCAGGTAATTGGCGAGTCAGGAAGCGTCAGAGTCGTACTTATTCCGGCGCCTAGAGGGTTAGGCATCGCTGCCGGCGACACATCCAAGAAGGTCATGGACATGGCCGGAATCAAGGATGTGTGGACAAGAACGGCAGGTTCGACCAGGACTACTATCAATTTCGCCAAGGCCACCTACAATGCACTCATCAATACTGTAACTGTGAGGGCTTGAAGATGTTTGCCATAGTGAGATTGAGAGGCGAGTTGAACGTTCGGCCCGGGATCAAGTCAACTTTAGCGATGCTGCATATCCATCGAGTCAACCATTGCATCGTCGTCAAAGAAGATGCGCATTACCAGGGCATGATCCAGAAGGTAAAGGACTATGTTGCCTGGGGCAAGATAGACGATGACACTCTGGCCATGCTTCTGGAGAAGCGGGGACGGCTGAGTGCAAACAGGCGGCTGACAGAGCAGTTCTTGAAAGAGAATACATCCTATGGCTCCTTCCAAGAATTGGCCAGTGCCATCACCTCTGGGGCAACAAGCCTGAAGGATCTGGAAATCAAGCCCATATTCCGGCTCCATCCGGCCCGCAAGGGTTTAAAGACCATCAAGAAGACCGCGCAACAGGGCGGAGATCTGGGCTTTCGCACGGATTTGGCGGATCTTATCAAGAGGATGAGGTAGAACCATGGTTAGACCAAAGACGAAGGAAAAAAGAGGGCACCGAACCTACCACGGCAAGCATAAGAATGCGCGCGGAGGCGGGTCTCGCGGCGGTCGCGGAGATTCTGGGAAGTGCAAACATCACTTCATGCGCTCTATGCTTCTCGGAACTCAGATGGGCAAGCATGGGTTCGTCAAGCTGCCTCTTGCCGTGGAGCTAGAGGTAGTCAACGTGGACGTGCTGGACCAGATGGCAGGCCCGGATGGCAAAATTGAGCTTTCCGAGATGAAGGTGCTGGGTCGCGGCAAGGTAACCAGAACGCTTAACGTTAGCGCGGCTGGATTCACTGCGACGGCAAAGAGCAAAATTGAGGCTGCTGGTGGTCAGGCAGTAGTAGTATGAACCAGCAGAGTTTCTTTTATGCGATAGAGCCCTTTGTGCGCCGGCTCCCCTCCGTGGAGCGGCCCACTGGGCACGTCCATTTTAAGAGAAAGCTAAGCTGGACTTTAGCCATACTGATTCTCTACTTCGTCCTGGGAAACATCCCCCTCTTTGGGCTTTCCGCAGCATCCATCGATATTTTTAGTTCTTATCGTGCCTTCTTTGCCGGATCCTTCGGTTCGATGATGCTCCTTGGCATAGGTCCAATTGTTACCGCATCCATCGTATTGCAGCTTCTCGTGGGCGCCCAGATCATCAAGCTCAATCTGAGCGAACCCAGGGATCAGGCCATTTATCAGGGCACGCAAAAGGCCCTGGTATTTGTGATGGTCGCAGTTGAGGCCCTGCCGCAGGTGTTGGGAGGCTATTTGTTGCCTGATGCCGGTTTAGCTGGTACTCTAGGTGTTTCCCTGGGCATGATATCATTATTGATCTTTATTCAGGTCTTCGTAGGCGGATCACTCATCGTCTATATGGATGAGGTCGTCTCAAAATGGGGCGTCGGCTCGGGAGTGGGGCTCTTTATCGTAGCTGGAATAAGCCAGCAGTTGGTCACGGGCATCATCAATCCGGCGACTGGCGACGGGGGGCTTCCGGTGGGCATCATACCCAAATGGATCGATATCATCAGGCTACAGCTCATCGGCTTTGATACCCTCTTCACATCGGAAGGGCTGAAGTTCATTTTGATAACAGGAGGAATTCTGGCGCTCATATCTACCATAATGATCATTTTGCTGGTCGTTTTGGTGGAGTCTACCAGAATCGAGATACCACTGGCCCACAGCCGCGTGCGGGGCGCACGGGGACGGTTCCCGGTCAAGCTGGTTTACGCCTCAGTTCTTCCCATGATCCTGGTGCGGGCCATTCAGGCCAACATCGAGATGGTGGGAGCATTGCTGGCGGCCAAGGTCGGCACGATAACCTCGGCCACGGTAACCGGTCAGGGCGTAACCACGATTTATACCGGCTACTCCAGCTTTCTCGGAACATTCGTCTCGTCCGCTAAAATTAATTCAGTTACTGGCGTGGCCATGAGCGGCTCGTCACCTCAGCCGGTATCGGGCTTGATGTACTATCTATCTGCCTTACGTGGCCCCAGTGACTGGATGCCGGGAATGGTACAAAGCCATCCTGGCATGACTGAATTGGGATTCGCGGCTCTGGCCGGCTGGCAGATATTTCTGCATGTGATCGTGGACGCTTCATTCCTGATCATTGGCGGCATTATCTTCGCCATCTTCTGGATTGAGACCACGGGCATGGGCCCCAAGAGCGTGGCTGCCAAGATTCACAACTCTGGCCTACAGGTTCCGGGCTACAGAAGAAACCCGGCCTCCATTGAGAAATTGATGGAGAGGTATATCCCCAAGGTGACTGTGATTGGCGGCGTGATCATTGGCGTTTTAACCTTGATCGCCAGCCTATTGGGCACACTGGGGGGCGCGGGCGGCACGGGGCTGCTCTTGGCTGTGAGCATTGTCTATCGGCTCTATGAGCAGGTAGCCAGCGAGCAGATTCAGGAGATGTACCCCATGATGCAGAAGTTCTTCGGAGCGTCGGCATGAATGAGAAGCTAACCAAGTCCCTGGACAAAGCTGCCATGGCGGTGGGCTTTGTCCTTTTTTTTGGGGTAATGATCAGTACGCAGCTTAGAACTGGCCTGGGTTTAGCTACCGGTCATTTGCTGGGATGGCTTCCCGAGATTCTGCCTTTTCACGTGGTGCTCTTCATTATGGCTGCCATCACGGGCCTATACGCCAGCCTGATTCAGAAGTACACCATGGACTGGGAGTACCTCCGAAATTCTCAGGAGAAGATGAAGAAGCTGCAAAGAAATATGAAAGAAGCGCAGCTATCTGGAGATCAGTCTAGAATTCAAGCCATGCAAAATGAGCAGATGAAGGCGGTAGCTGATCAGGGCAAGATGATGCAGATGCAGTTTAAGCCTATGCTCTATATCGGCATCGTCTCCATACCACTCTTCATGTGGGCTTACAGTTTCATATCCGCTAACCCAAACATGATGATGACCTTTCCCTTCTGGGGAACACATCCTATCAATGCCACTGTCCTGGGACCGATCCTTTACTGGTTCTACTGGTACTTTATCTGCTCACTGCCTGTATCTCAGATCATCCGTAAGGCTCTGGACATTGGGAGCATGAGCTAGAGATGATAGTAACCATCAGCGGTGCGCCGGGGACGGGCACATCAACTCTTGCTCGTTCTCTCTCCCAAGAGCTCAAACTACGCTGGATCAACTCCGGGGATCTCTTTCGCAAGATCGCCGACGAGAAGGATATCTCCGTTCGGGAGATGAACCGTCTGGCCGAGAAGGGACCTGAGATCGATTATCTCATTGATGATGCTCAGAAGGTTCTGGCCAAAGGGGGGGGCGGCATCTTTGAGGGCCGGCTCTCCGGGCATCTGCTGCCGGCTGATTTGAAGGTTCTTTTAAAGGCAGAATTACGAACAAGAGCTGAGCGCATCGCCAAACGTGAGGCAAAGCTGACCGAAGACGCCATGCAGGAGACACGTCATCGCGAAGAGAGCGAGGGGCGGCGGTATAAAATGTACTACAACATAGATATCAGCGACTTTTCCGCTTATGATCTGATAGTGGATAGCGGCAAGTTCGATGAGGCAGCCACGCTGGCAATTGTGCTGGCCGCAGTGAGGGGACGCCCGTGTCCGTGATCCATCGCGCCGAGAGGGCAACGATCGCTGAGAAAAGACCTGATCGCGGATCTCCGCGCTCTTCCCCTAGCTCGACCGCCGCGCCGTTCACTGCAACACCCTCAGTTTCCAAATATCCGCAAATTCTTCCCTCTGATAGGGTTCGGTCCGTGCTGGTAAAGCGAAGCGGCAAGACCAATTCTGCCTATGGCGTAGCGCCCGAGAAGCGCAGCCTAGAGATGCACATGTCTTTGGGGGCCATCAATCTGGACAAGACCTCCGGGCCGACCAGCCATGAGGTGGCTGCCTGGGTGAAACGCATTTTGGAGGTAGAGAAGGCGGGGCATAGCGGCACTCTCGACCCCAAGGTGACGGGAATTTTGCCCGTTCTCCTGGGAGACGCTACGAGGATTATGGATACTCTTCTCCTGGCAGGAAAGGAGTACATCTGCCTCATGCGGGTGCATAAGCCCCAGCCCAAGAAACGCCTCTTCGACGTTTGCGTAGAGTTCATGGGACCAATTTTCCAAAAGCCGCCCCTGAAGAGCTCAGTGGTAAAAGAGCTACGTATTCGCACCATTTATTATCTGGATGTCCTGGAGATTGAGGAGCAGCGCGTGCTCATGCGCGTGGGCTGCCAGGCGGGCACCTACATCCGCAAGCTCTGCTTTGATATTGGTCTCGCTTTAGGCACGGGTGCGAACATGGAGGAGCTGCGTCGTACGCGCGCCGGTCCCTTCCGGGAGGATGAGACGCTGGTCACGATGCACCAGCTCATTGATGCCTACGCGACCTGGAAGGAGACGGGCGATGAGAGTGGCCTGCGGCGCGTCATACTGCCCGTAGAGGCGGCTTTGCGGCATCTGCCTCGGCTGGTCATCGCCGACAATGCCGTGGATGCCATCTGTCACGGCGCGCCCCTGGCCCTGCCCGGGCTGCTTCGCCTGGAGACAGATATAAGTAAAGGTGACATCGTTGCCCTCTTTACCCTGAAAGGAGAAGCTGTGGGCATTGGCCGGGCCGATATGAACAGCCGGCAGATGCTCGACGGCAAGACGGGCATAGCCGTTCTGACCGAAAGGGTAATAATGGAGCCGGGCACGTATCCCAAGGCGTGGAAGCTGGCCGAGAGGGACGCTTCCCAGGCAGCGAAGATAGCTGCCAAACGCTAAAACATGAAATCCAAATCTGTGCCGAGGTCGTCTAGCGGTATGGCGCGAGCCTGGAATGAAATCCCTGAAAGCTCGTGGTTCGAAAGGGCCCCGTGAGTTCGAATCTCACCCTCGGCGCTTTTCTTATGGGTAATAGAGTAACGATTTTTTATATTGGATAAATATCGTAGGCATTATTTACCAAAGCTATATCCTTATCCGTGCATTTTCAAGATTGTAAGATCTAACGAAAAAGGTTTGGGTCAACGGGCGGCCCAAGCTTGCTAGCACCTTAGCGAACTTTTCCTGCGTGAGATCGGTTATGATCGCCCCATTCATGCCTCGGAAAAGACCGTCTGGGTTCATGCGAACTAGCGCGCCGGTAAAATGATTATGCCGGAAAAAGAAAGGATCCGGGTAACTATCATTTCCCTGCACTTTTCTGCCTCCTGATCGATCAGCTCACATCCCTTCCACAATCCTAATCTCCTCTTCAGTCAGCTCGTAAAGCTCGTAGACCCGGGTGTCTATCTGGCGGTCGGTGGCCTCGATCCGGGTGTTTGAATATGAGTTAACCGTTCTTGTTGTGATTTTATCAGTCCTTGAACTTCTTCGATTGAATAATGTGGTTTTCTCAAATGAATTATTGAGTGACACGTCGGGCAAACAGGGCGGAGATCAACTATAGGGTTAACCTGGTATTCAGAATTTATATCGGATAGCTGCCTAAGGTGGTGAATATGTATGTATCCTTGAGCAATTTCTCCATAAATATCGGATAGGATTCTGCCACAGACAGTGCATTTGCATCCATAATGAAGCTTGCATTTCTCACGTGCTATATTGCTTCGCACATAAGCATTGACCGATGTTTTTCTTACCGCACCTTCATAGATGGGTTCAATTTCATCTATCTCTTCAGGTATTGGGGGTTGTTCTTCGGTCCACTTGAGTAATTCAATGGCTTCGGCTACAGCGGGTTTCATTATCCATAGCCATTCTCCATTGGTTTTTTTGAAGTCAACAAGAACATTGACTTTGAATTCGGGAAGAGGATTCCAACCCAATTTCTCTCCAACTAATCCACCTAGCTTTCCATAATGGAGATTGGCTGCACCGAAATTATCGTATCCCATAGCGTTGGCCATCATAGTAGCCGTTAGAGTCCTATTAGTGGAATAGTAATTGCCCAGCAACATCTGTAGGTGATGCGGAGTCATCTGTAGTTTATGAAAGGCGGAAACATAATCACTTGCAGTAAAATCCTTCGTAGCATTTATGTTGGCAGATGATATCGGGTTTATGATCTCGCTATAGTCTGGATTCTTTCTTATTGCGATTTGATTTAATTTATTCCAATAGTGCTCTTGTATCAAGAAAACACTGCCTTGGAAATTTATCTTCAAGGGAGACCAATCATTGAAATATGAATCGCCACGTAGCTCCTTTGCTGTAATGGGATTTTCGAATTTATACAACACTCGATAACTGCAGCGATATTTCCAGCCCTTATTCGAATCCTCATCATCATTAGGGAAACGATATGCTGCACCTTCGGCTTGTATTAGATAACCTATGTCCCTCTTCAATTTAGCTCGCCACAAGAAAACCAAATCACCTTTCTTGGTTTCTTTATGGCAGGTCCACCAACCGTCTAAATCGAATCCGCTATTAGGATCTAGATCGGCTCGATCTTTGCCATTGTCATCTAGGTAGTATTCGGGACGAGTTACCCAAAGCCAGTATTTGCGCTCATTTGGCTCTATTTCTTTTGCGTGAGTGTTCATCTCAGCTTCGTTATTCTTCACCAATACAAGATTTCTTCTAGCCCCAGAATTATCCAATCTCAATTTAATTGCGTTAAATGCGTCTCCATCAATTTGCTTCACACACTGACCGCGCATCATGTCAATGTCAAATCCCAGTTTCTTGACTTCATCGCACCTAATGAACGGACGATTTCGATCAAGAGGGATTATCGTCCAATCACAATCAAAACGTTCATGGAATTCCATCAATTCACCGCTAGATAAATGTGGAATTCTCAACGACGAACCTCCCACATAGAAATCTGATTTAAGCGTTCCATAGCCTGCAAATCTATGATCCTTAAATGATGCTATGATAACGTCTCCTTCTTTGAGTTTATTTAAAGCATTATTATTACGTTTAGCATTCACCCAATTGAGAGATAGCGGATACTGTTGGGCTGCTATTCCCATTTTAACCATGCCTTCCCATGATTGGGGATATGAATCGTACATGACTTGGAAGAGCCAGTATTTCATGCATGCCTCAACCATCGCTCACAGGAAAAGGCTTTGGGTGATGCGACCCGAAAGATCGCCTCTACTGTCGCTGTGGTGCAGACCTCTTCCGGGCTGATCTGTGCTGTCTCACTTTCTTTGCTTCCTGCTTCGTTGCCTGGGCCGCTTGCTTTGCCGCCTTCTTTTCCAATTCAGTCATTTTCATAGCATCTCTGATTCTATCTGTCTCCATCTATCATTTCCGCCGCGTGCCACTAAATATCTCTCCCTCGGGTGCCTCAACTCAACCATCGCTCGGGAGGAAAATCTATTTGAAACAAAGCCTTGAGCTAAATTATACTTGATCCGCTGGACCACACGGCTACGTGTCTAGGCTCAAAGGATCCCTTTTCGCGTTGTTTAGGTTATATTATTATTTGGCAATTATGCACCTTTGAAGGATTTAGGTTTTTCCTGGTGGCCTTCATATTTACTAGAATTATCCATGGTGGAAAAAATCACTTTGCGCAAGTATATGGTTAAAAAATCTTTAATACTTTGGCAGTCTAACTACAAGGTGTCCGGCTTTCCGGGCAAGGCTAGACAATAGATAAACGAGGCAAGAATATGACACATGCAGAAAACATGATGGACCCCTTCAATATAGGGCTCTACGTCATCGAAGCGGGACTCGTCGGAGTAGTAATCTATGCCATGGCAGTATTGCCGGCTCTCTTCAAGCTAATGATCTGATCGAAAGTTGAGGATTTCAAGACTCAATTGGATTGATCGGTCGAGCATTATGCAATATCCCGAGCAGGGCTTAGCCAGTCATTGCCGCAAAATGCATCCTGGCATTACTATTAGCTTTGCCTTTTCACCTAGACCACTCGTGATTAAAATCAAAAGGCTCTTCCTGTATCGAGTCTCCTCAGTGAGTTCTCCGTGTGCTTCTAGTGTCTGCGGTGGTGGTAGTTCGTCGTCATTGGATAACTGGCTAACGACGTTTCAACCACATGAAGTAAGCCACTGGAAAATAGCGAAGAGCCAGTCGCCCTTCCTCACCGCTTCATATTCGGGCTAATTTTGGCGTCGGTCTCCGCACGCACGTACCCCTGCACTCGCGCGGGAGGCGGGCTCGCCCCCTCGCGCAAGCCCCCGTGCGCGTCCTTCTTTCGGCAGGCATCTCTGCATGAGTGGGGACAAACACCACCACAGAAAGACACGAGAAGTTCGCGGAGGACTGACACCGGTCAAAAAGCGAACCCAAAAGATCGCCTTCTTTTAGCTTTGGCTTTAAATTAATGCATGATACATCCCTTCCAAAAATTATATAACTATATACCTATTGTTATTAAGTTACGTATACGATCATAATACTGTGTGGATCGATTTTCTTTCTTTGCAAATTTTAAATATAGTAAATTTTCTTCCAAAGTTACTTATACTCGCACCCAACATTATCTATCACTTAAACAAAATATGGGGAATTATTATGGGTGTTAGATTGGAATTTAAGGTTCCATGGGCAGTGCTCAAGATGGCATTACTCATGGTGCTATTATTGACTATCGCGTCCGGTGGTCAAGAGCCATGTAGCGAACGAGATGGGAACTGCAATCCTTCATGGAGTTTGCTGGCCAAAGATGACGTTGCTTTTGCACAGGTGTCCGACAGCAGCGAAAACGATTTCGCCAACCTGAACGCAATTGATACCGCATTGATCGCGTTTGATTTCCAGAACCAATCGTCCTCGCCAGAGGTTCAAAATGTTATGACTGGCAACGATACCGCCAAGATCATAGAATTTTCTGCAAGGGATATCAACAACGATCTATTGAGCTATAAATTCATCAGCTCGCCTCTTAATGGAAATGTCAGCGGAACCGCGCCGAATATAATCTACAAGCCTAACAAGGGATACCTAGGCAATGATTCATTTATAGTCAGCGCAACCAACACAATGGGGATCGAAAAAAATATTTCTGTCTCTATTGATGTGGTTTCGCTCTCTCATCCCCCTACCGTAAGGATCAGAAGCCCACGAAATGGGGAAATATTTACGGCTTATCCTGGTGAGTTTGGTGCAACAGGTTACTCAGTAGAGATACCTATTCATGCCACGTCTTCTGGGGATGTTTCATCAATAGAATTCTTTGATGAAACACTGTCGGGAGATAAAATGATCGGCTCGGGTGACTGTGAGAATACTGGAGGAGACTGTCCTGTTACGATATTTTACGAGTTCTCTGTAGGTACTCATATCTTGACCGCGAAAGCTGTCCCCGGTACTGGCGGAAATAGCTGTCCATCTCTCCCTGTTATTATAACCGTCAACCCTTCCCAGCCGGTAGTACGGATTACAAGTCCTCTTGCGGGGCAAATATTTACGTCTCCGGAAGATATTACTATTACGGCAGAGGTAATAGATAGCAATCCCGTGAGCAGTGTTGAGTTCTATGCAAATTCACAAAAAATTTGGAGCACAACCGAGAGTGATTCACCCTACACCTTTGTCTGGGAGGACGTAAAACCGGGTGTGTACAACATTGTAGCAAAAGCCATAGAAGTTCCAGACGATCCCTTTGCCACTGCCGTATCCAAACCTGTACTCATTGTAGTGGTGCCAACAAAACCCCTGAGCAAGTCCGACCTGGCTTTATCCATGAGCTCTACGTCGAATCCGGCTCCGTCTAGTGGCCTCTTTAACTACGTGCTGACTGTGACCAACAGAGGACCTGACAGCGCAACCGATGTTAATGTACAGGATTTCCTGCCACCAGAATTGGAATTGAAATCTTCAACCGTCAGCCAGGGCAGTTTCGACCCAGATCCAGGAATTTGGAGCTTGGGAAGCTTGACCAAATACCACAGCGCGAGATTGGTGCTTACTGTACAAGTGCACCTCGACGCGCCTCCGGGACAGGTATCCAATACTGCCTATGTGTACGGAGCAGAGGTGGACCCAGACAACTCAAATAACCATGCTATAACATACACAAAAATTGATGCAAGTGAGGCGCCGGTGGTAGACCAAAATTCCACGGAGGTTAATTCGACGCAAATCAATTCCACGATGGTTTAACCCCTCCTGGATAATCTTTTTTAGCTTTCCATGCAGATTTCTTATTTTTTTAATCTCGTTGCCCAAGGAGGCCTCATCCTTCAGGCGTGGTAGTTGACTATGCGAAAAGCTCATCCCCGCTCTTATATCCCAGTCCTGGATGGCGATCAAAGCGTACAGCTCCCACAAAGGCCCGTTCTCCCACTGCAGCAGCTACTTTGCCCACCCCAATCTGGCCGAAACCGCCGCATAGCTCGATAGCCGTTACTCCGCTATCAACCAGCTCTACTGCCACTTTGGCCGCTTGCTCGTAGTCTTTTACGCCCACAACCACCAAGTCCAAGACTTCTGGTGTGGAGATGCTTGTCCTGTGTATCTTCGGATCGGAGTCCGGCGTTACGAACATGAAGGCAGCTTTAAACTTTCCCATTCTTTAGATCCTCCGCTTTGTTTGAATCAGTCTAATATCTTTCTTTTGGATCGTATATAAAAAGATGGAGGCATGGAGCAATTGACAGCATAATCGCATAATAGTAACGGGCTCGCCGGGACTCGAACCCAGGTCAGCGGGTATCTTCGACAATAGTCACCGAAGCCCGCTAGGATGTCCACTACCCTACGAGCCCACAAGCCATCACTGGTGGCTTCCAGGCTATTAACCTTTCCCGCAAACAAACACCGTGATGCAAGACGATGAATCAAAACAGATAAATATGATAATTGTAGATATTGATCATAACAATGACTCATTTCCTGAACAACTGTCCCAGATGCGGCTACGTGGCCGAGGCCTGGAGCGAAGATGGTGTGTTTGTGAATGTGCGCTGCAAGATGTGCGGCTATGAGGGACGTCTGCCTCATCCTGACCTGAAGAACGGAGCCTGGCGAGTGGGATAAGGGTTCGCAAGACTCCAGGGCGCAACTTCCGCTAACCATAGGATTATCTGGCAAGCTTTGCAATTGTCCATTGCATGTCCTGGATCATCCTTCTCTTTCCGTTTCTTCTGATTTCTGCGCTTATAGTCTCTTCTCTTGCCGGGCGGCTAATTTTTCGTCGCAGGGTGGCGAAAGAGGTCAAAGGGCTCTTCTCGGCAGCCTCGCCCGGCGCGATGGTTGTTCCCTCCGATTGGCAGGCACTGCCGGAGCCTTTACAGAGATGAGCGAGGAATATGTTAGCTGCCATCCACCCGGATTTATCTGGCATGCCGTGGCCAAGCTCCTTCCTCTGCTCTGGATTGAGGTTTGCGATTGCTATTGTGGGGGAAAAGGCAACATGCGGGTATTTCTGATGTCCCTGAAAAAGCTGGCCTCCTCCCGGGGAAGAGAGATGGATCAATCATCTCTGCTCCGCTGGCTTTCTGAGGCGACAATGTTTCCTACGGCCCTTTTGCCGGGTGACCACATTGCCTGGAAGCCCATAGACTCGAAATCAGCGAAAGCTGTTGTGCGAGACAGAGAGCTGACGGCATCGGCAATCTTCTATTTTGATAAGAGGGGGGCGATAAGAAAAGTGGTGACGGCGGACAAGTACCGGGAGGTCAAAGGAAAACCGGAGAAGGCGGTCTGGATCGGCTATTTTCATAATTATCAGCGAAAAAACGGCATTTTAGTTCCTACAGAAGTAGGAGCCACCTGGAAGCTGCCCCTGGGTAACCTCAACTACGCTCGCTTCAAATTGGTGGAGATCGATCACGATCCAGTTTTGAATCTGGACAATACAAGATTTTAGGGCTTGAGCCTTTTAATCTCCAGGTAGCGCACCTCATCGTTGACATAAGCGAAGATCATAAGCTTACGTACCGAATGGGCCAGACGCACGGCGCGGGAGAGCACGGGGGGCAAGAAGACATGGTCAACGGGCACGGTGTGCACCAGGTACTCGGAGTGAGGCACCTTGCCAGGACCCTGTACCTGCTTGTAGACCCGGAAATGCGTGCCGAACTTGAAGCCCGTCTTAACCACCAGGCTCTTGTCCCGCAGATCTTTATAAACGCAAAATTTCAGATCGAAGTCTCCTTCGATCAGCCTGGCTCTGGCCGCGAAGCTCTTCAGGTCCATGGCCCCACCGGAGCGATCGACTAGAGTTATCACTCCTCTATCCAGGAGATAGGCCGACTCGACCAGGGATAGCTGAAGCCGTCCCCCTACGGGCTTGCCGTAAAATCCGTGCTCATGCAGCCGGCTGGATGCCGCCACATCCCAGAGCACCACACGATCCTCCAAGAGCGTCGCCATGCCGCCCTGCTCCACCTTAGCCATCAGGCCGGACATAGCCTTCTCCCTGGCCTCGTAAAAGGTGATGTCGCTCTCCTCATCGACAATGGCCAGCATCAGCTTTTTTCTCATTTGGCCTGCGACCCTTACCGGCTGCATTATCTCTTGCAGGGGAAGAGGCATGCGTTCAGAGATGACGAGAACATAAAACTCAGCGGGGCTCTTTCCTGGGTGACCTCCCCGGGGATAGACGCGAAAATCGGGGCGGCCGGGCTGGACATAGTAGCCGCGCTCTCGCAGGTCTTTGTAGACAACATATCGAAACTCAAAGCCCTTTTCCAGAGAAGATGCCGCCTGGAAAAAAGCCTGAAAGTCCAGCTCTTTTCCCTCGGAAAGTACCTTGATCCGGGAGCGGTCCAGGAGATAGGCGGCTTCCACCAGGGAGAGTTCCAGCCCTTTGTCCTTGGGCCGGCCGAAGTAGCCCTGTTCATAAAGATCAGACAGGGCTCCAGCGCCCAGACTGATCTTATCGCCAATAAGCCTGCCTATTATTTCTTCGGACATTAGCAGGCGAGCTTGTCCGGCCAGATGCCGTGCATGATTTCCAGGGATTTATCCACCAGGCTGTGCACATCGGCAGCCGGATAGCCGGCGGAGAGCAGGTAGGACTCAACGTGATTGGGCACGGCGATGGACATTTGCTCCACCATGGAGACCGTCTGCAGAATGGTGTTGTCACCCAGTTTGAAGGGAATGATGGCGTCGGAGACGATCAGCTCGAAGATCTCCGGGCTGATGGGCCGCTCCACTGCGGAGAGGAAAGCCTCCAGGATCTCGCTGGTCCAATCATGCTTCTTGCCTTCATCCTGGTAGGGCATGACCACGACCTCGCGGGTCTTGGCTAACTGCTCGACCAACTGCGCCGGGGTAACATCGCCCTTGAAGACCAGGTTCAGGAAGTTGGTGTGGGGCACAGTTGTGGGCACCTTGCTGGCGCGCACAGCAAACTTGACCTCTTCGAAGACAGTTCCTGCGTCCGTGCCCTGGTGCCCGGCGCCCTTACCAAACTGGATGGCGCTGGGAGAGGCCTTGACTACAGTATGCGGATCGCCATGTCTGCGATCGATGTTGCCCAGAACGGCGGTCAGGCCCAGGGGCCGGGCCGCCAGAGCCAGACGGGAAAGGCCCGTGGTATTGCAACTGGTGCACTGCACCAATCTAGGCTTGGCCTTCTGTAACATCTCGTAGTTCTCGAGACCAAAGAAGAACTCACGGGCGAAGTCTGCCTTCAGCTCATCCGAGATCTTGACCTTCCCGTTCTCTGCCAATCCCTTCAAAAGCTCGGGCCGATCTGCTCCGCCCATGAGTGAGACAAAGCAGCCGTGCGAGAGGCCAGCCTCAACGTAAGGGAGCTCCTCATCGCCCGGTGCGCCCACCATCAAGAAATTTGATGCCGCAAAGAAGTCATCATAGCCGCCCTCTATCTTGACTCCTGCCTTCTCCCACTTCTCCTTATCAGCCGTCTCGCTGACAAAGGCCTTAACTCCGAAAAGCCGATTGAACTTGGATACAATCGACAAGGCCCGGCCATGGGGCTTTCTGAGCAGGACATTCAGGTCGCCCTCGATGCCGGCGGCCTTTTTGACCACTGCCAAAGCCAAAAGAGTTCGCTTATTCTCTGTTCCATCAAAACCCACAAAACCAGCAGAATATTTACTCAATTTGTATCCACCTTCTTAATCTTCTTTTTTCAATTCATTACTTTATTATGTTGTGCTCGAGTCAAAAAATATGGCAGGACAAGTCCTACAATTACGCCAGCTAAGTACGTAATCGAGGGTTTCGGGCCATATTTAAAACCTATGGTCATCGCGATAAGGCTGTTAACGTCAAAGTTATCGCTATCTCAGGATCATTGGTCATTGACTCTAGCCTCCTTGGGTGCTTTGCAGATCCTTCAATTTAATGGGTGATTTCAATATTTTGCTAAAAATAATTAAAAACGATTCATTTTTTTTTGGCAGGATATTGCAGCCGTTCAGCTCTTTACTCCACTCTTTACCTCTTTGATGCATAGAGGTCTATGATTCTATCGGCGACAAACCGGGCACTCTCTTCCAGGTTCATGCTTGTAGTATCAACTTCAATCTCGGCAGAGCACGGCTCTTCGTAGGCTACGTTGACTCCGGGGACGTGGGCCTTCTCACCGGCCGCTTTCTTGTAGATATCCTGGGGAGAGAATTTGGCTTTACGCTTCGCTTCCCGTTCCATGCAGACGGGCAGAGGCGCTCGGATAAACACCTCTGCGAAATTGGGGATCAGGCGGCGGGCAAAATCGCGATAACGGCGTCTATTGGCGGTAGCATCTATGATGGCGTTTATTCCCTCATCTGCCAAGAGCTTGCCCATGTAGGCTAAGCTGGCATAAACGATATCTCTTTCTTCTTCTGTATATTTGGGCGTTGGAGTTATCGCTCTTCTGATCTCATCCAGTTGCAGGATCCTGGCGCTAATTCTCTTTTCAGATAGAATCGTCAAGACTTTATCTGCGATGGTGGTCTTCCCACAGCCTGGAAGGCCCGTGAACCACATGACCCATGCCATAATTGATAGAAATGGCCTCTTGAATAAAAAACCATTCCATTGACATATTATGAAATCAAACAAAAGATTAATATAAGCGTATTTCATATATAGATATGCAGCAAACCTTATGTCTCACAGCACACGCATTTAAGCGAGGTATAAAAATATGATAGAAAAAAGAAATTTCGCATTGCGGGACAAGGATGGAAATGAGATCGGCGTCTTTTCCGGAAAACAGCCCCGCCAAGCAGCCTTAAAGGCAGCAAACCGCGGATTCACTGATATAAGGCTCCGGGAGAGAGGAACACGAAATGTGCACATATTCCAAGGTGAGCGGATCCAGGTGCCTAAGCCTGCCAATGCCCCTGCCTGGATGCCGGCCGATATCTGGAAGCCGAAAGTCAAGAAGCTGGGCGTTGAGAAGTTGGAAGAGCTTTAGTATAATATTTTTTGCCAAAAAAAAGTAAAAAAAAAGCTGAAGGAGATTCAGCCGAAAAGGGCGCCCAGGCCCTCTACGCCGCTCTCCTCTGCTGCTTCCTTGTCCTCTTCTGGTTCTTCTGCCTTGGCCTCGCCCTTGGCGGCATGTGCTGCGACAGGGGCTGCGGCTGCGGCTGCTATGGGTACGGCGGCGGCCTGAGCGAGGACTGTTGCGATGTCCACGCCTTCTAAAGCGGCCACAAGTGCCTTGATTCTGATCTCGTCTGCGGCGGAGCCGGATGCCTCGACGACCTTCTTAATTCCTTCCTCGTTAACGTCTTTGCCTGCGCTGTGAAGCAGTAATGCAGCGTATACATATTCCATTTGAATCGACCTCGAATTTACCTTTAATCAAATTTATCCGAAGAGAGCACCCATTCCCGCAGCGGTGTCTCCTTCATCCTTTTTCTCTTTTTTCTCTTTCTTGGCCTTCGCGGGGGCCGGGGCTGCGGCAGCCTCCAAGGCTGCTTCTCCACTGGCCAGGCGAGCGACGGCTCGGGCATTGGCAGCTGCCTTGGCTAAAAGCATCTTCATCATGCTGGGCACGGGTATTCCCGCTTCCAGTACCAGGGCTCTGGCCTTGGTCTGAGCCTTTTGCAGCATGGGTCCGACAGTTTTCGGCGTAGCATAGCCAATCTCAACAGCAAAGCCGAATGCTTTGGCAGAAGCCGCGAACAGCTCTGAGATCTGTGCCTCCACATTGATGGAAAGATCCTTGGCCTTAAAGATCAAGCCACCCTCGTAGGCCGCTCGTAGTTCCAGGCCCACGTTTCGTGGGAAGATCTCCATGATCTTCAAAATGTCCGCAGTCTTGGCGGAAACGACCTCTCCCTCTTTGGCTAAAGTGATATTCTGGTTGATGACCACCTTTCCGCCTTTAATGGCTGCTGGGATGCCGGCTGCCTGAAGCTTGCCGACCATGGGTCCCGGCGAGAACGAGGTCACACCAGCCTCAATCACTATGTCTTTGGGAGCACGTGCACCGGCCTTGATGGGCATGGGCTGTTTGCCCTTCACTAAGAGGCCGTTCAGCTTGAAGGGATTGTCATTGCTAAAGAGCAAAGCAGTCTGATCTTCAATGAAATTTGCCAGCGGTCTGATATCCGGGGCAGAGGCCTCCAGGGCGCGGCGAGCGATGGTGTTCCTCACCATCCTTATCTCGACATTGCCTCTGAGACTGCCTCGCATCTGCTGCAGATTATCGGCTGGTATCTCCCGCACGCCTACAACGCCTACAACGCGGCTTTTTTTAATCATTTCGACAAGCTCTTCTACATCCCTAACCTTCCACTCAGGTATGTGGGCAGTGTGACGATCTGCTGCCATTTAAATCACCTTTATAGAAGGCCCCATGGTGGTCTTGACATAAACCGACTTCAGGTTATGCCTACCATCCTTGAGGGTCTGCTCGAGCTTGACGACGACCGCTTCAATGTTTTCGGCCAGCTCTTTGGTATTCATATTTCGGTTCCCAACAGTCAGGTGAAAGGTCGGCTTGTCCCGAGACCTGATCCTGATCATGTTCTTGAGCCTCTGTATCTGTGGGGTTACGTCCTGTGTCGGCGGCAGAGGTGTGGGCATCTTGCCCCTCTTGCCGAGAATGGAACCCAGGCTCTTACCTATGACGGGCATGAACTGAGTCTCTGCAATGAAGAACTTGTACTCGTCCGCCAGTTTGCGCACAGCTCTCTTATTTCCGGCGAGTTCTTTGATCTCGTCCGCGGATATAACCCGGTCTGCGCCAGCGCTCTTGGCTCGGAGGCCAGTTTCTCCTGCAGCGAATACAGCGATCTTGGTCGGTTTGCCAAGTCCGTGGGGTAGGATAACCTCGGCATCGACTCTGTTTCCCGGCAGGGCTAAGTCGATGTTATGAAGGTTAATAGCCAGATCCACGCTTTCGTTGAATTTTCTGGCAGGTGCCTCAGTGATAGCCTGTTTAACGGCTTCTTCTATATCCATTTCAATCCTCCGTAGTCTACGACTCTAGGTCTTCTACGGCTTCTCAAAAAAGAGAATCATAATTCAGATAATAATATCTCATCGTATTTGCCGCTGGCTATAGCCAGTTGAGCCTCTTTGCTTTGCATACCATCAATGGTTGCGCCTACAGACCCTGCTGTGCCGATGACCTCGCTGGCCGCGTTCTTCAGGGTTTTGGAGAGAAGGCCTTTCCTCTTGATGTTTGCAATCTTGAGGACCTGCTCCATGGTTATATTCCCGACAATGGTTTTGTCTCCAGTGCCTTTCTCTACACCCATCTCCTTGATGATCAGGGCCGAGGTAGGAGGCGTTCCGACTTCGATTTCGAATTCGGTTCTGGACTTCACGATGACTTTGACGGGAACTTGCATTCCATTGAGATCTTTGGTCTTTTCATTGATCTTGGCAACTACCTGAGCTACATTTACGCCCAGAGGTCCCAGGGCCGGGCCCAAAGGTGGCCCCGCGCTGGCCTTTCCGCCAGGGACCAATGCTTCTACGACATTAGCCAATACTTGTCACCTCTAAATTTATTAAGTTCCATCTTTACTGAGCACGCGCACGTGATCTCCCCGTACTGTGATGGGGATAGGCACCATAGCTTCAAAGAGTTCCAACGTTATTTCTTCCTTGGCAACGTCCACGCGTTTGACCCTTGCCTTCTCTCCCTTGAACGGTCCGGATATGAGCTCGATAATGGCTCCTTCATTAATTCCGATTACCGCCGGCTTGGGGGAGAGAAAGTGTTCAACCTCTCCGATGTTTGAGGCCCCTTTTATCACAGAGCGTGCGTGGGGTATTCCTTGAATCGCTTGATCTACGATCTCTGGTGCTGGTGATTCCACAAGAACGTAGCCTTTCAGCACATCTGGTACCAGCAGTGCCCTTATATCATACTTTTCCTTGCGTGCTATCTGGGCGATCATGTTGGCCACCGATCTTTCTTGATTCGCAGTGGTCTTCACAACATATATGCTGGTCTCGGACATTCCGCCTTCTTAGACGAATCTCGTGTATAAAAAGGTTTGTAATACCATGGAAATCTCTTTATACTATAAACAAAGGAGTTTCCACGGGGTGAGTATCTTAAATGAGTGGCAGGACTGATCAGCTTCGGGACCTCGTTATGAAGATTGGCGCCACAACCAAGGTCGTGGAGAAGCAGGCCACCCGTCATGGTAGTCTCCGGGGAAGCGGCGAGATTGAGCGCGCTTTATTGGGAGTAGTCCGGGAGATGATAAAACAATATGGCATTCAGACAAAGCTGACTGCCGAGCAGTTATCATCAGTTGTCAGGCTATTTTATAAGAAACTAAGTGATACCGAGATCGCAGAGCAACTGGGTGATCGAGCCCTTAATAAAACCGTCAGCCGGGCCCGTATCAAGCTCCACTTATTCCGGGAGACTGATTTGAAGCCTCCTTTCGACAAGGATGAGTTTCTCCGCCTAACGGATGCCAGCAAATCCGTCAAAGAGATGGCTGGAAGTCTGCGGGTAGCTCCTTCTACCATATCGGAGTACAGGAATATCTTCGACAGCCAGAAAGCATCGGAGAGGGATGGATACACAAAGCGTTTTTTGGAGATACTCTCCGATCAGGATGTCTCTGAACGCATGGTGACAGCCCACACCGAGGATGGTCTAGCGGACACCATCGATACCGACTATGAGGCGGCAGAGGCCTAGGAAGCCTCTTCTCGCATTATCTCTGGCAGAGGAATATTTGCCTTGTAAGGCTTCCATGCACGCGGTCCGTATGCTTTTGGATTATTTTGAAGCCCGCATTCGCGAGCAAGGCATCAAGCGAGCTATCTGCCACGATTACCATGCGTCGATCGGGCTTAATCACCCGGAAGAGTTCGCTTAAACTTTCCTGCAAAAGAAATTCTTTCGACTTTGCCAGGATTTTAGCCGATCTTCCATAGGGTGTGTCCAGAACAGCAGCATCGATGGAAGAGTTTTTCAGTGGCAAGCGCTTCGCATCTCCCAATAAAAGAGAGCAGTCAAGCGTATGCAAATTGCATAAGGCACCCTTCACCAGCCTGGTCTGAACCTCGATACCCAGCCCCTGGATGCCGATCAAGCAGGCTTCGATCAGAATGCCGCAGGTTCCTGCAAAGGGATCGAGCAGCATCTCGCCTGCCCGGACCTGGGTGAGGTTGATCAATGAGCGGGCCATGCGCGGCATAAGCACGCCGGGATGGAAAAAGGGCTTGAGGTGTGGCCGGCGCGCCTCAAAGGAGCTTCTATCACATCTGGCAACCTCGCGTCCCAGGACGATTCTTTCCGTAGTGATGACGGCTCGCAGCACCATCTTTGGATTTTTCAGGTCCGCCCTGTAGCCTCTCTGAAAAAGGATGCGTCCCACCTCGCGCTCTACGGCATCTGCGCCAGGCGCAGCATCCTTGATACGATGGGCCCTGACCAGATATCTTTCGTGGGGCAGCTCTAGGAGGCTCACAGACTTTGCGAGTGCCTCCAGGGTTGCGTCAGAGATCGCCAGGACCTCGATGATGCGATGGGTCATGGCCAGACGACTGCCCAATAATTGCACATCGAGGTCTTCCGCCTCCACTATCAGGCACTGGTCCAGAAAGGCGACCTCGCAAAAACTGGAGGAGAAATTCTCCACCAGGGCTAAGGCCTCGCTTCTCGGCAGGGTCTCATGTTCTCCGGACAGCTCAAAGGCGTAAGTCGTCATCCTTAGTCCAGGTAGCTGTTCACATCCCTGTAATTGAACTTCTTAGAGCCCAGGACGTTCTCCAGGAAGTTGAAGAGGGCTCTTCTCACATCATCGGAGAGCAGCGGATACCAGGTGGGGCTGGCCACGACCACTGCCCGGAAGGCGAAGAAAGGCGCGATGACCTCCAGAAGTTCTTCATCACCCGTTTTTTCCAGGTAGTTTTCAAAGAACAGCTCGAAGAGGTCTTTCAGGTCTCCGGTTAGGCGCAAGCTCTTCTGCACGGAATAGAATATGTAGTTCATGGCGAGAGCCGTGATGTCATCCGCAGCTTCGCCCCATTCCCCCCGGCTTCTGTCCAGGACGGAGAAGTCTGCGCCCTCCCGGAACATAATATTCCAGGGGTGGAAGTCGCCGTGCACCTGGCAGAGCCGCCCGACTTTACCCCGCAGCATCCAGCGCCACTCCACGCAGACCTTCTCGACCTCTTGCAGCTCATCCGGGTCCAGGAAGCTGGGAGCATCCGGATAGTCGTCCAGAATGCCGAAGATGCATTCGCCGTCTCCCACCGTCTCCCGGATCTTACGCTGATAGAGGGGCGGGCAGTCGTTCTTGACGGCGTGAATCTCGGCCAGGTAATTGGAGAGGGCCATGACCCGTTCGTAGTCCAGGTCGGTTGCGCCCTGCTCTTTTACTCGCTCCAGGTCAAAGAAGTACTCCTTTCCCTCAATCTTCTCCATGAGCAAGAAGTATTCGCGAGCATCTCCCGCCGAGACCAGCGTCCCTTTTTCCGTGAAGTAGCCCACATCGAGAGATGGCACGTGTTTGGGGAGGCCGGCAAAGGTCGAATTCTGCCAGATCATAATCCCTGCCCGGTCGGAGAAGTGGTCGTGGCCGAAGCCATGCTGTACGCGCATGGAGGAGAGTACGGCCGAGCCCTTCTTTCCCTTGATATCATACTCCACCAGCAGAGGCGATCCGTATCCGAATCCTTTCACGTCCTCTGTAGTAGGTATGGTCTCTCCCATCTTACGGGTGCTCAGGAGCGATAAATCTCGCCCGTAAAGGCTTTGCAGATATGCTTCCAGGTTACCTTTTTTTAGATCCAAGGCCAAGACACCTCCTTTTGTAATCCTTAAGTTCCCATCTGCCAGCTATGCAGGTATTTGTCCTGCTCCGTGGTAAGCTTTTCCGTCTCCAGGCCCATGGAGGCCAGCTTCAGTTCCGCCACCCTGCGATCGATCTCCACCGGAACGGCATAGACCTTCTTCTCCAGATGTCGCCCGTTCTCCACTATGTAGCGCACGGCCAGTGCCTGGTTGGCAAAGGACATGTCCATAACCTCCGGTGGATGGCCGTAGGCAGCAGCCAAGTTGATGAGCCGGCCTTCTGCGAGCAGGTAGAGCCGACGCCCATCGGGCAGTTTGTACTCGGTGACATTGTTTTGCACCTCTGCTTTTGCCGCGGCCATCTTTTCGAGAGCAGGGATGTCGATCTCCACATTGAAGTGGCCGCTGTTGGCGAGGACTGCCTGGTCCTTCATCTGCATGAAGTGCTCGTTACGAACCACGTTTATGTTGCCGGTAAGAGTGACAAACAGATCTCCCAGGGGCGCAGCTTTATGCATGGGCATGACTCTATAACCGTCCATGGCTGCTTCCAGGGCTTTTCTCGGCTCGATCTCAACTACGATTACGTTTGCTCCCAGACCTTTGGCGCGCATGGCAAATCCCCGGCCGCACCAGCCATAGCCGGCCACGACTACGGTCTTGCCCGCGAAGAGGAAGTTGGTGGCCTGCATGATGCCGTGCAGGGTGCTCTGGCCGGTACCATAGCGGTTGTCGAACATCATCTTGGTCTCGGCGTCGTTGACGGCGACGACCGGATAGAGAAGGGCATTGTCCTCTGCCATGGCCCGCAGGCGCACGACACCGGTGGTGGTCTCCTCACAGCCGCCGAACATCTGCGCGGCCAGCTCTGGCTGCTCCTTGTGGATGATGGCAATGGTATCGGCGCCGTCGTCCAAACTGACGTTGGGCTTAAGGTCCAGGGCTTTCTTGATGCAGTCGTAGTACTCCTGCTCGTTCTCGCCCCGGAAGGCGTAGACGTAGAGGCCCCGCGCCGCTAAGGCCGCAGCCACTTCATCCTGCGTGGACAGCGGATTGGAGCCGGTGACCGCCACCTCGGCGCCGCCTGCCACAAGGGTGGTGATGAGGTTGGCCGTCTCCACTGTGACATGCAGACAGGCCACGATGCGCGCACCCTTGAGAGGCTTTTCCCTCTCGAACTCTTCTTTGATCTTTTCCAGAACAGGCATGTGTCGGCGAGCCCATTCGATGCGCTTTTCCCCTTCTGCGGCCAGGCTTGGATCTTTGACTACGCTTTTATGCAAAATAAATCACCTTGAAATTTAATTAGTTAACCTGACGGAAGAGACCTTTTTCCAGATACTTAAATGCAACCCAACCAGGCATTCCTGATAGATGCCTTAGGTTGAACTATTAGGTATTACCAAATAGTTGCACTTTGGCTGGGTTCTTGATTGAAAAAAACCTATCGTATCTCAATCGAGTAAAAGCCACTCATTCCTCCTGAGTTTGCCTCTTTCCTAACCCTTTTATATCAAATTCGCCTCTGATGATTCATTCACAATCGTGAACTGCACAAGTCTTACGGAATACCATTCTTAGCGCATATGTATTCCGGAAGATGCGACCTCTCCAGCGGGCGCGCGCCAACGTGCAAGCCCGCGTGCTGGACGCATGGGCACGCTTGCCTGGGCCAACCATAAGCATTTTGCACCAGAACCGTCCTGTAAACCCAAGGAGATAAAATGTTGATCACCTTGCCGGATGGCAGCAGAAAAGAGATCGCCGGAAACGCAGAGAGCATCGAGGACATCCTCAAGCGGCTTTGCATAAATCCCGAGGAGGTCATTGTGGCCAAGAACGGCAAAATAGTTCCGGAAGATGAGATCGCCGGCGGGCGCGACGAGCTGAAGATTGTGCGATTTGTGCACGGCGGGTAGAACGAATGCAACTTGAAATGAGGCTCAATGTATTAATATATATTAATATTATTAATAATGTTAATAATACGATTATTTGTGGTTGAGGATTGTCATGCTAAGTGAAGCCGAGAAAAAGAGATACTCCCGCCAGATCCGCCTCTTTGGCGAGGACGGCCAGGAGAGGCTTTTGAGGACCAGCGTCTTTATAGCCGGAGCTGGGGGCCTGGGATCCGTCATTTCCCTTTACATGGCAGCAGCGGGCTTCGGCAAAATTCGCATCGTGGACTGCGACTCTGTGGAGCTCTCCAACCTCAACCGGCAGATACTGCATGGAAATGCCGACGTGGGCCGGGCCAAGGCAAAGTCGGCTTATGAGACCTTAACCGGCATAAACCCGGAGATAGAGGTGGAGGCGTTGCTGGAGACCATCTCAGAAGAGAATATCGATCAGCTCCTGCAAGGATGCGACATTATCATGGATGCCATGGACAACTTCCCTGTTCGATACCTCTTGAACCGGGCTGCTTTGCAAAGAAAGATCCCCCTCTTTCACGGAGCGATCAGCGGCTACCAGGGCCAGGCCACCACCATCATTCCCGGCAAAACTGCCTGCCTCGCTTGCATATTCCCTCGCGCCCCACCGGCATCTGTTTTTCCTGCTTTAGGCAGCACTTGCGGTGTGATCGGCTCCATTCAGGTGACCGAGGCCGTGAAATATGTTACCGGCTCTGGCCAGCTTCTGGAGAACCGTCTCCTGTTCTGGGACGGTCTGAACGGTTGCCTGGACGAGATGGCCTGCGAACGCAATTTGGCTTGCCGGGAGTGCTCTGATGGTGAGTATTAATAGTAATAATCATAATTGAGCATCAATATCGAAGAACGCGATCCAGAAACATCAAATCGGAGAAACTATGAAATCCGGAGGTTCCTCGCTGCATCCTCTGTGAGTCCTCCGTGCGCTCTTTGTCTCTGTGGTGGTAGTTCGTAGCCATTTGGTTATAACCAGTGGCTAACGACTAATTCCACCACAGAGACACAGAGATCACAGAGTACGCACAGAGCGACTAACTAACAACTGGTAAACCATTGTAACCTCGGGTTAGCTACAGGAAAATAGTGATGAGCCAATCTAGGATCATAGCCAAGAGATGGAAGATATGAGCGAAGGCAAAAAGGCATTGTTGGTGATGGGCTGTCCGGAAGTGCCGGTGCAGATGAGCATGGTAATCTATCTCACCCATAAGCTAAAAAAATCCGGATGGGATGTGACCGTAGCCGGCACGGATGCGGCTGTCAAGCTGCTCAAGGTCGCCGACCCGGAGAGCTACTATGTGCAAAAGACGGTCGATCTGGACGAGCTGATTGGTGACGTCGTGGAAAAGAAGATCGACTTTGACGTATGCTTCGCCTTCATGCACAGCGATGCCGGCATGACTTACGCTGCCACATTCAGTGCCATCTCCAAGGCCAGGCTTTTTGCGGTGGTATTCGGCAAGAATGCCGAGGCTCTGGGGGAGAGCATCGACTTTCCTGCGGAGAAGATCGTGGCCAAGGCCACCCACAACCCCAATCCCCTTAAAAATAAGATCGATAAGGTGGTTTTGTGAGCTGTATCGAGCAGATGAAGTACAATCTGCACCTGGAACGCACCTCCTTCAAGGACGCCCGCGAGTACATCGAGAAGAACTCTGATGAGGTCTACTACGTAGATCCCGGCTACAAGCTCTTTAAGGACTACTATATCATCGGCGTGCCCCCCGTGGCTATAGGCGTGCGGGGAACGGAGATGCTCTTCACTTACGTCAAGCCCTGTCACGGTGCCTTCGTCATGGGCATAGACTCAGAGGAAGAGATCGCCCGGCTGAGGGAAAATGAGAATGAAAAGATCAAAAAGTCCTTGAAGCTGGGTGGCCTGAAAGGCAAGGCAGATTCCGGACCTGTTCCCTCCAGCTTTGGCGATATGTATAAAAAATAAACGTGGTTGAAGCATGCGGATTATGGTTCTGGCGTTTGCAAGCTTCCGGGAGATTCTCGGAAAAGAGCGGGTGCTGCTCTTAAAGGAGAGCGCAACGGTAAAAGATCTGCTGGAAGAGCTGGCCGTTGCCAGGCCGGCGTTTAAAGATGCGGCCTTTGACGACACCGGCGCTCTTCGCGACTACGTTCTGCTTATGGTCAACCGAAAGAGGATCGATCCTACCCAGGACCTGTCCCGACCGCTGCAAGAGGGAGACGAGCTGGCCATCTTCCCACCCCTGGCCGGGGGCTAGGTCCCAATGATCCAGATAACCGAGACGGAGATCTCCCTGGACGAGATGATAAAGAGGGCGAGAAGCAAGGATGCCGGAGCTATGGTTACGTTCCTTGGCACCGTCCGGGATGACGGCATGGAGAGGATGGAGGTGGAGGCCTTCCGGGAGGCAGCGCTAATGGAGCTGGAAGCCATTCAAGAGGAGGCCATGAGCCGCTTCCATCTTATCGCGGCGGAGGTCGTGCACCGGACTGGGACGCTGGCCGTAGGCGAGAGCATCTTAGCCATCGTCTGCTCGGCAGCACACCGGGAGGAGGCGTTCTCCGGCTGCAGATACATAATTGAGGAGCTGAAAAAAAGAGCACCTCTCTGGAAGAAGGAGATCGGAGAGAAGGGCGAGCGCTGGGTGGGACAACCATCATCAGCTTAAAAAACTATAATAATTCTAAGTGAGCGTGCGCCAGGCCATGAGGATGGTAGGCCCGGGGAAGTGCCTAAAGCAGCCCCATGTTCTCAAGCTGCATCTTGACGATCCGCGCGCCTTCAACGCAGTCCTCTTGCGATTTGCCGCCCGTGATCACCAGTTTGCCGGAGCCGAATATGAGTACCACCACCTTGGGCTGCTTGATCCTGTAAATTAGCCCCGGAAACTGCTCCGGCTCGTACTCTATGTTCTCCAGGCCCAGGCCCAGGGCTACGGCGTTCATGTTCAAACGGGTCTTCAGGTCAGCAGAAGCCACAACATTCTGAATGTGGATCTCGGGCTCCATATTGATATTCTCGAAGCCGATAGACTTGAGCGTCTTGGCCAGATTGATGATCGCCGTGCGAACATCCTCGACGTTCTTGGATCCGGTGCATACTACCTTGCCGGAAGTGAATATGAGAAATGCAGCTTTAGGGACCTTGACTCTGTAGACAAGACCGGGGAACTTCTTCTTGTTGTACTCGGCCCCCTCCAGCTCCGCGTCGATCTTGTGCAGGTCGAACGCTTCTGTCAGCTTGGTGGATGCCACCACGTTCTCGATGTTTATTGTGGACTCCATACCTAAGTATTTGAAACCACTCTTTATAAAGTCCGGCGTTGGACGACTGGTGGGTGTGAGCTGAATCGCGGTCTCGCTTGTATCTGTCGCAATCGTTTTAATATGATGTGTATAGCGGAAGTGTCTATTAATATTAGGAATGCCTTTTAAGATATGGAGTGCTAAAATGAGACTTAGAGTAATCAGCGCCAGAACTGAGATCCCCAATTTGAACCCCAATGAGAAGACCGTTCATCTGGCTTTTCGGGCCAGCAATGTAGATTTCCTTAACCTGATGCAGAGGTGTCCCAGGTTGAGGATGATTCAGGTTCCTCCATCCTACCGCAAGACCATGTCCAATGCCATCCAGGTATTCCTGGATATGCAGGGCATTGATATGCTGGAAGGCGACGTATGGGGCCACAGAAAGGATCTGGATGAGTACTTCACAGTGGACGATCGCATGTTGGAGGAGATTCGCGCTCTGGCCGCTAACGGAGCATCCGCTGACGATGTGGCCGATCAGATTCAGAGGAAGGCCAGGATCGGCCCGGAGCTTATCAAGTACATCGTCAAGACCAAGATTACGGCTTGAGCCTGCACGCTGTGCCGGCTCAGCCATATCTACCTATTTTTGTCCCTCATCAGGTAATACTCGGGATCGGCACGTTTCAAACTCTAAAGCTAAACGTTCTATTAGCGAGTTGTTGCCCATTCGCCACATAATATAATTTAAGCGTATACGTTCCTGTTAACCAGGTATATTGGTTACCCTGGAACGAGGTTGGGACTAGGTAGAGCCAATAGTCGCAGCTTACTGGTTGGTTTATAGCCACTGAAGATGTGGGGAGGACATTTTTTATAACGATGGCCGGACCGCCAGGAGGTACTGTAAGCGTGTCCAAATAAAAATTGGATGCATCCAATCCACAAATATCCTGGTGAGTCGCACCGGATATAACCTTGACACCGACATTTACCGGCTCGCTGTTGCCAGCTGAAGCTGGTGCTATTTTTATTAAAATGATGTCTATAGTGGGTGCATTTATCGGTGGGTTTTGCATTGATTCAATCGATCTACCAGGACGGACAACTGGTTGAGCTGCATTAACCATACTTATTGCAACGATAAGCAACACAATAACGGCCAGAAACGCGTTTGTCTTTTTCATGTATTAACACCTCTTTATGCAAACCTATGAACTTTTGCACATATTAGATATCTATCTTTCGATACACTCCCATTCTCCAGGCAGCCTTTTGTGCACTCTCGCGAGCTGCCGGCCAAGGGTGGATGGATGGCTGTCTTCTATCCGGCGGGGAGCCCTCGCGGTGGTTTCGCGAGAAGTCCTTGCAGAGGGTTATTCTATGGATCATATCCTTCATCAATAATGGCACTATGCAGATTTAATTAAATTTAAATATTTAAAAATACCATCAATATATAGGAGCCTCTGAGAAGCATCAAATCGTACCGGTTAGATACATCTTGAAGGCTCTCCCATACATTCTTTGGTTTCTCTAATTGGGTTTTTCTGCATCGTATCTCTTGTTGCCTTTTTTCGGCCTGTGGATGCGTGCCTCAGCTACTCTACCCCTGCTCATCGGAAGCATTGCAGCGGGGCGGTCCATGCCCGCGCGCGGCCTCTCGCGCATGGGCAGACGGGCTAGGGCGGGCGGGGACAGGAAGGAAATTGAACGCGGATCCTGAGGTATGGCCATCAAAAGCTCGCCCACGCTACGCCCTTGCCGAAAACAAATAGAACCTCGCCTCCCCGCGATTGACCAGCCGCCGGGCAAAGCCCTGCAGCTCAGTCACCTCGTCCATCAGTGGCCGGACCAGTACATCCGCGCAAAGCTTCAAGGCCAGCAGGCCCATGGCCAGTTGCAGCTCCAGAGGCGGGCGAATGGAATAGAGCAGGCTTGCCCCACGGTACAGCTCCAGCCGGGGCGAGAATATGTCATCCTTCTCCACCCGCAGGCCGCCCAGAAGCCGCTCCTCTTTATCGGTGAGCACCACATCCAGGCCGCGCGCTTGCAGGCCAAGGGCCACATCGGCAAAGTAGCCCACCCCCACCTCGACCACGCGCCCTCTGTAATTTTCGGCGATGAACTCTGCCAGATCATCTGCGCCCCGTAATAATGACGTCATACACCCAATTACAGCTTAATTTCTGGCTTTACTTCCTGATTTTAGAGATCGGACTTCAAGCAATTATCGGCTCTTCGCAATTATTAACCACAGAGACTCGCAAACTTCGTTGTCTCCAGTCCAACAAACTTGAAAAGCCTAGAAAATTGACTCCGTGATAATCGTAGTTCTCCGTTCGTTCGTCCTCTGTGCGCTCTGCGCCTCTGTGGTTTTCTTCCGTAAACCCTGGTTAAAAAGGTAATGGCGAAGACCATGACTTAAAATATCTCGCGACGCACCTGCTCATCTAAATCGAATAATCATATCAGGAAGATGGCCTGTATCCGGTTCTCCATCAATGAGATCCGAGATGAGCTTGGCTGAGAGCGCAGTGAAATCTTCTTGATCATCAAGCATCGCTTGATTCTCAGTTCGAGTGCGCCCGCCGACATGAGGGATTGCCAGCCCCAACCTCAACCTCAAAGCGATCCAGCCTTCGACAACGCCTCTTAAATTTTCACGGCATTCTTCCAGGTTTTTTCCGATTGCCCAGACACCTCGCAGTTCTGAAATCTCTCCATAAAATGGTTCTTCGTCTTCAATGATCTCATAGGTTGCTTTGGACAGCGCCGCATGAATGTATTCACAGAACATGTCGATATGTATTGAATCTTCAAAAGATTTAAACCTAGGGATTGAAGAAGCAATTGGAGGGCGGAGGGGCGTAGATGGGTCGTTGTCTCAATAGTCTACAAACGACTTTAAAGCGTTCAAGCACTTGTCCGCAATAATTATTAACATATATCACTATTTAGTTAATCTAGCAATGAGGGGGAAATAAGCAATTGCAGTCAGATCTACGTGAGTCTAAAGAATACGAAGACGGTTTTGGCATGCCCAAGATCCTGGTCGTCGGCTGCGGAGGTGCAGGCAATAACACCGTGAGCCGGCTGGCCAGGATGGGTCTAGCCGGAGCAAAGACCGTGGCCATCAACACAGACAACCAGCATCTGAAAACGGCCCAGGCGGACGAGAAGATCCTGATCGGGCAAAAGCTCACCCGTGGCATGGGCGCGGGCGGCGATCCCGAGGTGGGCAGAAAGGCGGCGGAGCTGGCGGCAGCCGAGCTGGAGAGCTTGCTTCGCGGAGCCGACCTGGTCTTTGTGATCGCGGGCTTGGGCGGCGGCACGGGCACGGGCTCGGCCCCGGTTGTGGCCCGCCTGGCCAAAGAGCGGGGCGCAATTGTGGTGGCCATGGTAACCACGCCCTTTCACCTGGAGAGGGCGCGCATCTTTGTGGCCGAGGAGGGGCTGGAGGCGCTCTCTGGCTACGCAGATACCTCAATCGTCATGGATAACAACCGCCTTTTAGAATGCGCGCCCCATCTTCCCTTCCAGCACGCTTTCTTCATTGTCGATCAGATCATCGCCGAGATCGTGCAGGGCATCTGCGAGACCCTGACTAGTCCCTCGCTCATCAATCTGGACTTTGCCGACGTTTGCACCGTTATGGGCGCCGGGGGGGCATCCTTCATGTTTGTGGGCGAGGGCAAGATGAAGAGCAGCCCGGAGAAGATCGTGCGCACGGCTTTGAAAAATCCCCTGCTCGACGTAGACTATCGCGGTGCTGGGGCCTGCCTTTTGCACATGACCGGCGGGCCGGATATGACCATGAAGGAAGCCGCCGCCATAGCCGGGGCGCTTACTCAAGAACTGGACCCCAGGGCCAACGTCATCTGGGGGGCGAGAATTCGGCCTGATTTTACCGGAAAGGTGAAACTGATGGCCATAATTACGGGCGTGAAATCTGCCCAGGTTCTGGCGCCCACCCAGTCCCGGCGATTTCGGCCAGAGAGAGTTAAGCCGATCGATGTGATAAAATGAGCGAGATGATGTTGCAGGTCCTGGCCCTGATGCTATCAATCATCTTGGCAGTGGGCGTTGTCTTTAGTATACGCCTCTACCTGGAGATCTGAACTGAAAAGCAAAGGGGCTTTCAGCCCTGCCCCTGTGGTGTGACCCTCTGAAACTTCCAGAGCCGCTCCAGCCGGGCTGTGGCGTCCACTCCCATCTTGGTGGTGATGCCATCTCTACTTCGCGGGTCAAGGGTGCTGCCCCGCACATTGGGGTGGATGACGAGATCCTCATCGGCTCGCATGCGCGTGGCAATGGCAAATTCCAGGTCGCACGGGTCGTAGATGTCTATGTCCGCATCGACCACCAGGACGTGCTTGAGCGAGCCGTGCGCCTGGAAGGCCGCCTCGATGACCCTTTTCGCATCCTCTTCCGTCTCTTTCTCGATCTGCACCACGGCGTGGAAGTAATTGCATCCGCCATCCGTCAGGATGACGTTCTTGACCTTTGCAACCTTTGAAGCTGCTTTGTAAATCAGCGGCTCGTAGGGCACGCCCATGAGCATCTTGTGCTCGCCTCCGGCGGGAAGCAGCCCGTGGTAGATGGGATCCTCGCGCGTCATCATCCTGGTGAGCCGGATAACGGGCTCCTGTCGGACAAGATCAGAGGTGCCGGTGATGTCCACGAAAGGCCCCTCGCTGGCACGCTCGCCGGTGATGTAGCCCTCCAGCACGATCTCGGCATGGGGAGCGAGAGCGCCGTTCTCCAGGCGCACCAGCTCTACCGGGGAGCCCCGCAGAGCGGCTGCATAGGAAAACTCCTTCTCCGGGGGAACGCGCGTGGACGCGGCCATGAGCAGCAGCGGGTCCACGCCGATGGCAATGGCCACAGGTACTTCTTCTCCCTTGGCCTGTGCGGCCTGGTAGAACTGATGAGTATGCCGACCTGGAACGAGACGCGCCGCCAGCCGGTCTTTGCCAAGAACCATGAGCCGGTGCACGCAGGCATTGAGTTTTCCTTCAAACTGGCTTACTACTACGGCGGAGGTGATGTAAGGGCCACCGTCGCCCTTGAAATGAGTGATAATGGGCAGCCTGGATAGATCGGGCTTACTGGCGCACTCCATAAAGGGCGCAGAGTCCACCTCGCGAACGGGACCATCGTACCCGATACCGGCGAGATGTTTGACCAGATCTTGGGCTGAAATCCCCAGTGCTCTGGCCAGCAGAGGGCGCGTTCCCAATATGTTCAGACAGCACTTATTACCATCTACATTGTCAAATAATATGGGGCCTTTTCCCCAGGCACGATCCGTAACCTCAAGCATGGGAGATGCTGGTTCATGAACCTCTTTTAGCAGTCCGTCATTCTTCAGATCCGCGAGGAAACCCCTAAAGCTCATGCTTAAGCATCTTAGCGTTTATCTTTAAGCTCTTTTCCATGAGATCTGAGCTGGTTATCACCGCTCCGCCCACGTTGACCGTCAGCAGGGTATGGCAGCTCACTACATCCACCAATTTTTTTAGCTTAACCGGCAAAAGAGATTAGTAATGGAATGCCCTGGTGTAGCACATGAAAGAGAAGTGGCTCATGGCCGAAGGGCCGTGGCAGGAGATCAAGTCCATGGTCACCACCGCTCTCGAGTCTGGCTTTGATTGCGTGCTGGTGGACAGAGAGAACATCGAACGGGTGAGGGAGCTTGGCAAGATCAAGGTGGCAGGCTTTGGTGCAGATAGCGGGGCGGAGGATATTTTCGTTGTGGGCAAGGGAGGAGAGGGCGACGGAACCGTGGCTCTGCCGAAAGAGCAGAGCAGCTCCTTGGACGGGGCTCTCGCCAAGACCGTTTCCGGGACAAAGGCGGCTTATGTGGTCATTGCCAACAAGAAGTACGAAGAGTTCGCCGTGGAGATGGGCCGGATTGTAGACTATCTTCTCGTCATCGGCACGGACTGGAAGGTCATTCCCCTGGAGAACATGATCGCTGGACTGCAGGGTGCGCCGGTCAAGATCATCAGCGGCGTCAAGACGGCGGAGGAGGCACGTTTAGCGCTGGCTACTCTGGAAAAGGGGGCCGATGGAGTGCTGCTGGACAGCCGTGATCCTTCTGAGATCAAGAGGGTCATGAACGCAGTCGAGCAGTCGGAAAAGGGCCGGATAGAGCTGGTATCAGCCAGGGTGACCGCGGTCAAAGCCGTGGGCATGGGCGATCGGGTCTGCGTGGACACGGCCAGCATGATGTCTTTTGGAGAGGGCATGCTCATCGGCTCCCAGGCCAAAGGATTCTTTCTGGTGCACAGCGAGTCTGAAGAGAGCCCCTACGTGGCAGCTCGGCCCTTCCGGGTGAATGCCGGCGCGGTGCACGCTTACATTCGAGTTGGAGAGAAGACGCGCTACCTCTCCGAGCTAAAATCGGGAGATGAGGTAACCATCGTCAGCAAAGAGGGCCTGGCCAGAACGGCCATAGTTGGCCGGGCCAAGATCGAGAAGAGGCCCATGATCCTAATCGAGGCGGAGGCCAATGGGCAGAGGATCAGCACTCTGCTGCAAAATGCCGAGACCATAAAGTTGGTCGGCTCCGACGGCATACTCAGGCCGGTGACCGATCTCAAAGCCGGAAACGAGGTGCTGGTGCATTTGGAAGAGATGGCCCGCCACTTCGGCATGAAGATCGAGGAGAGCATTGTGGAGCAATAAATCCATGAATTACAAGTCGCGCATAGTAGCCGTCCTGGGAAATGATGCAGAAAAGGATGTCCAAGCCACAGGCGATGCAGATATGATCGAGCTGCGACTGGACCTGCTCGGCCCAGGCGATCCTCTTCAAACCATAAAGGCGGTGCGAAAGGCCACCGTCAAGCCCATCATCGCCACGGCTCGTCTCAGGACGGAGGGGGGAATGTTTCAGGGCAGCGAAAGGGAGAGAATCGATCTGCTCATCAAGGCCGCCTACTATGCCGACTACGTGGATGTGGAGCTCTTAGCGGATCAAAGAGATAATGCCATTGCCAGAATGATGAAACCGGTGATTGTTTCTTATCACGACTTCCAGGGCATGCCGGATGATTTGCAGCTGACCGGCATCTACGAGGAGATGAAGAAGACAAAAGCTGCCATTGCCAAGATCGCCGTGACGCCCAAAAGCCACCATGATAATTTGAGGATCTTGCAGTTTTTGCTGGATGCAGATACGCCTCTTTGCATGATCGCCATGGGCCGGATGGCCAGGCATCTGCGCGTCGTAGCTTCTCTCTATGGCTCCGCTCTTACCTACTGCTTTGTCACACAGAGCACGGCTCCCGGACAGATGAGCCTGGCTGAGCTATGCCTGGCAAGAAAGCTGATCTTGTGAATAATTAATGAGATTTAGGAAGGACGGGGTGCAGGGGCAGAGAATCCCTGCCTCTTCAGAGGCGGGATGAATCGTGCCCCGCGGTTATTTCCTTTGGATCAACAACTATATTAGGCAATGAAGCATATTAGCTGATAATGCCTAAAGTGTTTCGTTATAGATTGAAGCCCACAAAGGCGCAGGTTGCAATATTTAACAGGCAACTTGATCTATGCAGGTGGACCTATAATCAGACACTTGCTTTGCGCAAGAACGCCTGGGAGAGTGAAGATCGATCCATAAGCTACTTTGAATCTAAGAGAATGCTTCCCATCTGGAAAGAATCCAAACCAGAGCTATCGGAAGTCTATTCTCAGGTTCTTCAGGAAGCTGTTCAAAGGGTAGACCTGGCTTTCAAATCGTTCTTCCGAAGGGTCAAGGCAGGAGAAGAACCAGGTTATCCGAGATTCAAAGGCAGAAACTGGTATGACAGCTTAACGTATCCTCAAAGTGGTTTCACGTTCAAAGATAACGTTTTGCATCTTTCCAAGATCGGAGATCTAAAGGTTTGGTTGCATAGGAAAGTTGAAGGAACCATTAAGAGGCTGACCATAAGAAGATCAGCTACCAAAAAATGGTATGTCTCATTCTTGGTAGAAGATGCACCCAAAGATGCCGTACCAGATTCCGAAAAAGCAGTAGGCATTGACGTGGGGATATCCAATTTTGTCGTTCTGTCAGATGGCACTTTTGTAGCAAACCAAAGATATCTAGCAGCTTGTGAAGAGAAACTTTCCACGGAACAAAGCAAGAAAGATAAACTCCCCCATAGATCACCAGAACGCAAGAAAGCTGCCAAGAAAGTCAGTCATATCTATGAACGACTTGGTAATCTCCGAGATAATTTTGCTCACCAACTCAGCCATCAGATCGTGAACGATTATGGTATAATCTGCCTGGAAGATATAGATATCAAGAACCTCATTGAAAAGAAACCTTACATGGCTAAGAGCGTGCTGGATGCAAGCTGGAATAGATTTCGGACTTACGTTACGTACAAGGCTGAAAGTGCTGGTCGTAAAGTGGTCCTGGTCAATCCTGCCTATACATCTCAGATGTGCTCAGGCTGTGGTTCAATCGTAAAGAAGGGTCTCTCGGAAAGAATCCATAACTGCCTGATATGTGGCTTGATAATGGACAGAGACCTTAATGCTTCAAAAAATATTCTCAGACTGGGACTACAGTCTGTGGCGAAAGCCTAGATGCCCGCGACTTCAGTCGTGGGAGTAGTCACGCAAAGTACATAAACTTAGAAAATTATATCGCAACGGAGGCAAGAGAGCATTTATACAGTTATCGAGCTAGTTGGATCGTCTCCTACCAGCTGGGAGGATGCTGCTAGAAATGCAATCGACAAGGCGTCTAAATCCCTTTGGAACCTAAGAATTGGCGAAGTCACGGAGTTAGACGTCAGCCTTGACGATAATGGAAAAATAGCTTCATACCGGGCAAAAATAAAATTTTCATTAAAATACGACAACTGGAAGGTAGAGCTCGGCTGGAAGGGCCAGAGATGCAGATCACCTCCGCCTCCCTAGAGCTTAGAGCTCATCGAGTTGTCCCACACGACGCCAACCTTATCCTACTGCCGCCTAAGGCAGCCTGCACGCCCGTACTCGCGCGGGACACCCTTGCCGCAGCGCAAGCCTCCGCGCGAGAGAGGGCCGGGGCGCGCAGCGTGTGCCTGAGGATCGGAATGAATGTGATTCACACAGATTCTAATGGTCTGTAAATATAGTACCTAAGTTCATCGCTGTTGGCGGTTTTTATACATAAGTCGCTCATCAGTGACAGGTCAATATTTTTGCTGAGGGTTATGGCTTGGTTCTTGTTCTCCATGATGATGGTCCCGTAATTTGCATCTACCGAGGTGATGGTCATCTTACCAAAGGTCGTGTCTGGATTTACATCGATAAGATCTTCCGAGATCTGAAAAATGCCATCTACAACACAAGATTTTCCCGGAGTGCAGTCTGTTTCGGCCACGTGCAATGCCAGCACTGCGATATCATCGACATTTGCAAGGCTTTTTCTGTAGATATATGTACCGGGCACGCTAAGGTAGTTTCTATCCACTATTGTGCCATTCCTATAAAGTTCGACCAGAGTCTTGTTACAAGATTTGTCGACATAGAACTTAGCTTCAAATCCATCCTGCAAAGACAAAGTGCCACCATTCTGGATTGTCTGTCGTTCTACGCTATCGATTAATATTCTCCCCAGCCGCGAATCGCCCAATAAATTGAAATCCTTTGAAGCGTGCTGTAGAGGACTGTCTTCCAGATAGCTCATAAGAAAGCTCCTACCTAGAAAACCAATAATATTATAACTCCCCCATTCCTCGTACTCGAATTCCTTTTTCTGAGCAGTGGTCTCATACTTGAGGCCATAGGGCGAGTCGCCGCTCAGCTTATTATCCCACAATGTGGTGCTGAGTGTCTCTGTTCCGATGTCATTCTTAATATCGTAGTAGAATCCTGCGAAGTTGTGTGGGTTCCATTGGAAGTCTGCAGTTGCGACTGCACCTCGGATAGCAGTATCATTTTGAGTGGCATTCTTATAGAGGTATAACCTGGTGTTGGAAACAGAGTCTTCTGAATTAACCAACTTCAGACCGAAGTCATCCATCAGCTCCAGATCAAGCTTCTTTGATAGGTTAAAACCCTCGATATTCTTCAACACCAAGCCGTTGCTGTCGCTTGAAGCGACTTTCATTATACCATATTCTGCCCCCTGGTCGAACACGGTTGGTTTTTCTGAGATTTGGAATAGTCCCTTTATTGAGTAGTAGCTTTTTGGTTCTGCCTTCACGTTGGCCTTGATGCCCACAGCCAGAAGTGTAACGTTCCTATTGCCTAATGATGCAGAATAGACATAATCGGCAGGTGGTGTGATGACCTTCGAGTCAACAACATTGCCACCTTTATAAAGAAGTATCTTAACTCCCTCATCTGCATCGGATAGTTTTAGACTGTATCCCTCTTTCAGAGGTAATATCTCATCGTCTGCTATTGTCTTCGTTTCAGAGCTATCAATAATCACTTGGCTAAGAATCTTGCCTTCTTCCAAAGAATTCCAAGCCTCTGCAATTTGACAATCATCGGGATATCCAGCAAAATACTTCTGCCCCATGAAGCACAGCACCAAATAATTGCCCCAGATGCCATGCTCAAACTTGGTCGGCTTGGGATCTGTTTTGTATTCAACAGCTCCTGCATCGACATTTTCGTTGCTTAAATTGACCTGAAGGGACAGGGACTCCGTTGACAGATCCTTGTCAAGGTCGAAATAGAAGCCTGCGAAGTTCTGCTGGTCCCAGG
>SESF01013263.1_pt1 | contig 58030 bp, 41 predicted proteins | sample 3171521 | NCBI WGS metagenome assembly SESF01 (sample SAMN10866945, study PRJNA518727) | freshwater metagenome | biome: subpolar coniferous forest; feature: holomictic lake; material: water; isolation source: holomictic Lake 227, 6 m and 8 m depth | place: Canada: near Kenora, Ontario | collected...
CGCCGCCGCCGTTTCACTTTAGCCAGAAAATTAGTTTTAATCATGTTTTCTCGCCTCGATTTTATTTTTTACACCCACCTTGCAACCTGTCGGTGACAGGCTAAGATAGATTATCAATCTAGATATTGTTGATAATGTAAAAAACTATGTTTTATATGAACCTCATGAGAAAGTTGTGAGGCGCACCGCCTAGCCAAAAACTGGCGGGAAAAACGCGCCCGCCAGATCACACGAATCTATTTCTATACTAATTTTTTTAAAGCTCCACCATCTTGGCGCTGGTCACTCCCGGCACAGCACATAGCTTCTTCATGATCTCATCGGTTGCCAGATGATCCACGCTCAGCACCATGAGCTGGGGCAAGCCTGCTGCTATGCGGCCCACGTGCATTCCGCCGATGTTGATCTTGCCCTCACCCAGAACCACGCAGCACGGGCCGATGATGTTAGGCCGGTCCTCGATGATGGCTATCACCATATCTCCCTCGGATGGAATGTAAGTATGGTATTCATTGAGCTGAACGATGCGCTTCTCCTTGTTTCCGGAGACTGTGCCCTGCACAACGCTCGCCGAGCCGTTCTTGGTCAGCTTCAGGGTAATGGCATTGCTGTATCCATTGGCAGATTCGGTCTTGCTCTCCAGGAGCTTGACGCCCATCTCCTTGAGAGTCCTCTGGGCATTGACGAAGTTGACGGACCCGTCTCCCATGAGAGAGCCCAAGAGACCAATGATGGCGGATATGGTCACGGGCCTGACATCCTTCTCGGCCAGCGTTCCGCTGTAAATCAGCTCCAGAGTATCAAAGCCCTTTCCCACAAGCTGGCCGAGCAAAGCGCCCATCTTCTCGGCCAATTTCATGAACGGCTCCATGATGGCCAGAGTCTCAGGTGAGATGGCCGGCATGTTGATGGCATTGGTGGGTAGACCCCCTCTAGCGATGGCCAGGATCTGATCGGCCACAGCCAGGGCCACATTTACCTGCGCCTCGGCGGTCGAGGCTCCCAGGTGAGGCGTGACTATGATCTTCTCTTGATCCAGCATGGGATTTCCGGTGGGCGGCTCCTTGGTGAAGACATCTATGGCAGCTCCGGCCACCTTTCCATCCGCTACGGCTTTGGCCAGAGCGGCTTCGTTGATGATTCCACCGCGAGCACAGTTGACTATGCGCACGCCTGGCTTCATGATATTGAACTCGTCCTCGTCGATGAGGTTTCTCGTCTCATTGGTGAGGGGGGTATGCACGGTGATGAAGTCGCCGCCACGAAGCACCGTCTCCAGATCGCCCAGGGTGATGCCCATCTCACGGGCCCGCTCCTCTGTAACAAAGGGATCGTAAGCCAGAATTTGCATGCCGAAAGACTTCATGCGCGCCGCAACCTCTGCGCCAACCCGGCCAAGACCCACCACGCCCAAGGTCTTGTTGAAGAACTCGACACCGGTGTACTTCTTGCGGTTCCACTCGCCCTTGTGGAGCGCTGCATTGGCCTGGGGGATATTTCTAGCTAAGGCCATCATCATGGCAATAGTGTGCTCGGCGGCAGAAATAGTATTTCCGCCCGGGGTATTGAGCACGATGATGCCCCTTTTAGTGGCAGCCTCCACATCCACGTTGTCAATGCCCACACCGGCTCTGCCGATGACCTTGAGCCGGTCTGCGGCTTTGATGACATCGGCCGTGACCTTGGTTCCGCTACGGATAACCAGAGCATCGTAATCCTTTATCTTCTCGATAAGCTCCTCTGGGGAGAGATTGGTGATGACATCAACGTCGGCTCCCGAAGAAAGCCTATTTACGCCTTCTTCGGCTAATGAATCACTGACAAGAACCTTCATGAGCATTCCTTCTGGACGACTAAAGATGTACAAGGATTTGATCCTTTCGAGAGCGAAGACAAAAAGTGGATCATGGGCGAGCTTAGGTCGAGCCGTCTTTGTGCCTCTGTGCCTTTGTGGTGAGCGTGGTAGTAAGCTCTAGCCTCTCATCCCTACCCGAAAAACCAAATCACAAAGGCACAAAGCCACAAAGAACGCACAAAGAAACGTCTATCGCATTTTCGTGCCAAGGTTATCTAGCTGCACGGCAGCCAATTCAGACTGACGGAGCCTAGCGTGCTGTTGGACCAGAGCTGGATGAACTTCTCGATGCTAAATACGCCAGTCAGATCCTCAGTGGCTCGGCTGTAGGTGGCATGGCGGCCCATGAGGTCCGACGTCATGTCTTTGGACTGCCAGGCGATGTGGGCCTTTCCGATGACGTTGGAATTTAGATTTACCTCTAAGGAGGCATTGCCCCGCGTGTAGTCCCTACCGTTATTGGAGGTGTTGTAGGAGCGGCTGACAACCTCCGTCTCCTTTTCCAGGTGCTCAAAATCCTTGTAGGACTCGGTGACGCTCGCGCCGGCATCGTAGTTCTTGACACAAAGGGTATCTTCGGTCTTCATATTGCCCATGGCCTGGTAGAATGAGGCAGGCATATCTGCGAAAGCCGGGCTGAATAAGAGAAGAATCGAAAACATGATAAGCAAAATTCCAAGCGCCCGCATCGGCTGGTTGGATTGTGCAGCTTCTATTTAAGGTGTTGTGCTGCAATAAGTGGACAAGCCATAATACTACTATCGCTGCATGATGGTTATGAAACGCAGCGATAGAGATTATTCAATTTCAGCCTTCACTTCGTCGACACGATCTTGATGACATCCCCGTCCTTCAGCTCGTGCTTCTCGCCAAGCCTCATCTTGGTCTTGGCATCGATGGCGAAGAGGAAGGATTCACCGATGTCCGAATGGACGCGGAACGCGAGGTCACGCGCCGTGCTGCCCCGCTTCATGAGGAAAGCATCGGGCAGGATCACGCCCTTTCTGTCCGTGAACTTGCCCTCATCCTCCACCGGATAGAGCACGATGTAGTCCAGGAGCTCGAATACGGCCCGGTTGATGCACTTTTGCACCCCCGTTCCCCCGTACTCCTTCATGAGTGCCCGGATCTTTTCCAGGCCCGCCGTCTGGGCTTTGTTTAGCTGGCCCACGATCTCAAAGTCGGCGTCACCAGGCTTGTACTTGATCAGCCCCGCCTTCTCGGCCATGCGTAGCGCAATCTCAGCCGACCCGCTCACCGGTATTACCATCTCGTTCTTTAAGGCCAGCAGCTTTTTCACAAACTCGGGAGGCGCTATGTCCATCTTGTTGGCGGCCAGAATCATGGGTTTGCTGTAGGCCCGCAGGAGCATGGCAAAACGGAGCACATCCTCATCTTTCCAGCTTCCCAGATCCTTCTTCATCTCCGTCACAGCACGACGGACCTGGCTGTCAGAGACCCCGACGCCAGCCATCTGTTCCATGAGGACCTGCTCGGGCTTGCCACCCACGCCCTTGTAGTTCCTCATCAACTTGTCCCAGTTGCGCTTGAGAATGCCGTTCAGCCACATGCTGATCTCGTACTCCAGGAACTTGACATCGGTAACTGGATCGTGGTTGGCGAGCCCGATCGGATTGCCCTCCAGGTCCGTTCCGCCCGAGGCGTCCAGCACGTGAATTACTGCTTCCGATACGCGCAGAGCGTCCAAAAACTCATTGCCCAGGCCCTTGCCCAAATGAGCATCAGGCACCAGGCCAGCCACGTCAATCAGCTCGATGGCGATGAAACGCTGGCCGTCCTTGCATCGGCCACAGCCTTCCTTGATGCCCAATTCCCTGCAGGGACAGGGGGCACGCACATAGGAAACGCCGTGGTTGGCGTCGATAGTAGTAAACGGATAGTTGGCAATATCCACTTCTACCAGGGTCGCTGCCTTGAAAAAAGTGGATTTGCCGGAATTAGGCTTTCCAGCCAGCCCAACGGAGAGCATATTCAATCAGTGGTCCTTTTCTATTATTATTAACGGGTGATACCGCTCACATTCATCTCGACGCATTTAGTCTCAAAACGCTTGACCTTTCCCGCAGCCAGCTTTTTAGCAAGAGCCAGGCCCTTCTCGGAGACGGCCTTCTCCTGCACCGCGCCCGCAGCCAGAGTGGCAGCGTAGAGCTTCTCGCCTGCATCTGTGCGGGTGAGGACGGTGGACCAGCCATCGCCCGAGCCTACACTGCCCACGGAGATGTCGGCCAGCTCGCTGGCAAAGTCAAAGCAGGGACCGCATCCCGCGAATGTGAAGGCGTCCGTCTCCTCGATCTTGACCTCGTGAGCCTTGCCGGTCTTGTCGATTACCCGGAACATGCCCTTCTTGATCTCGAAGCGTGCCACATCCTTGGGCATAAGCCCGAATTTGCCCTTCACCAGGCCGGTCATGAGCGCATCGTAGTCGAAGTTCTCCATGCAGAAGAGGCCGACCAGGAGCGCGATTTTGTCCTGACCGAACTGGTAGGGCTCCTCCAGGAGCATGACTTTTCGTAAGCCCTGAATCTGACAGGGTGTGCCCACAAAGCCGATCTTCTTGTAGCCCTTCTCCAGAGCCGCTTTCACAGCCTGGACACTGTTGGAGATGGTGTATTTGGTTCCGGCAGCAGCGACAATCTCCTCGGCGGTGGTAGCCACTCTAGCCACAGTTCTCCATTCTTCATCCCTGTCTGTGACAACGGCGCAGTCGATCACGCCTGACTGCAGAGCCGCCACCAGCAAAGCGGTGGCCACACCGCCATCTTGCGCGTGGGCCGCCAGCCCCTGGGCCTGAGCGGAAACGGCCTTCTTGTAGATTCCCAGGGCCTCGTCCGCATTTCGCGTCCGGCCGAATAACTTGGACTCCATTGCTCCCATGTCCAGGAAGGTCCTGGGGCAGTAAGTGAAGCACAGGCCACAGAGGGGATCGTAATTTACCAGAGCGGGCTTGTTCTCAACGTGCTCAATTCTGGGGCAGAAGGCCTCGCAGGTGCCGCAGCGGCAGCATATCTCCGACTTTATGACCTTATACTCCAGCTCTCCGAATCCACATTCCAGATAAGTGGGCTCAGCAAACTTCTCCTTGGCAGCCATGATCATGATCTCCGAAAGTTGGTGGCTTAAAGATACCTTCCGACCTAAAGCTTTTATGGTTCGAATGGTCTTAAGAGCCGCAATGATCCTGGGCCTGGATATCGGTGGAGCCAACACCAAAACCGCAAGCTCGGACGGGCTATTTGCAAAAAGCGTCTACCTGCCCCTCTGGAAGAATTCGCCCCTGAACGGGGTGCTGAGACTCTTGGCCCTGCAAGAGCCCCAAGCAGTGGCGGTCGTCATTACAGGTGAATTGGCCGACTGCTTCTGCTGCAAGAGAGAGGGCATCGAGAAAATAACAGCCGCAGTGAAGCGGGCTTTCTCCTGCCCCGTCTACTTCTGGGGCGCGAGCGGATTTGCCTGGAACAACCCCCTGGAGCTGGCTGCGGCCAACTGGTCAGCCTCCGCGGCCCTGCTGGCACGCGAGGTAGGAGACTGCCTCTTTGTGGATATGGGCAGCACCACCACCGACCTCATCCCCATCCAGGGAAAGGCGCTGGCAGCGAAGACGGACTTTTTGCGCCTGGCCGGGGGCGAGCTGGTCTACATGGGCCTTTTGAGAACAAGGCTGGATGCCCTGATGCCCGTGGCCATGATCGGAGGGCAAAAGGTGCCGCTCGCGCCGGAGCTCTTCGCCATCATGGCCGATGCCCACTTAGCTTTGGGCCGGATCTCAGAGGAGCGCTATGCCTGCGAAACGCCGGACGGAGCTGGAAAGGATCGCGAGGCAGCGCTGCGTCGGCTGGCGCGCTCTGTTTGTGCCGACCTGGAGGAGATAGGCGAAGATGCGGCTTTGGCCATAGCCGAGCAGGCCTGCGAGAGGCAGAAGAGGATTTTGGTGGCGGCCATGAAAAGACAGGCGGAGAAGCACGGCCTGACGAAGGTGGCGGCGGCGGGGATTGGCGAGGGGCTGATCGCACAGGCGGCGGCATTCCTGGGGCTGGAGTGCCTGAGGCTCTCGGAGAAATACGGGACGGAAATATCGGACGTGTTCCCGGCCTATGCGGTGGCCAGGCTGGCAGAGACGGAGCTATCTGAAATTGCTCTGGTTTAGGATCGGGCTATTACTATCAGGAATATGGATATTACTATGACGACTATTTTTAGCCCGGAATGCGCCAACGCACATTTAATTAAACTTAAATAGTTAAAAATACACGTAATCTATTGGAGCCTTCCCCAAGCGTTACTCCCTTTCGCCCCCGAAGGCTCATACTCCCTTTCTATTCTTATCACGATTACGATTCACCCCCCAACTCTCGCCTCCACGGCCTCGATCTTCGCTCTCCAAGCTGCGGGCTTCCGGGCGCTGATCCCTGTGGCCCGCAAGGATCGTCAAGCCGAAGACGGCAACGAAACTCCGCTAAAAAGTCTCTGTGCGCTCTGTGCCTGCGGTGGTGAGATCGTTAGTTGTTTGGTTATAATTATCGGTTAATATTAATAGCAAACCGAAGGCATTGCTTTCTCAAAATACAGCGATCCGAAAAGTTGCTCAGCCATCTGGCATGCGCCTCCTGACAACTGACTCGACCGGTCTTCCCGGCGGCAGCTCTGCACACGCGGGCAGGCGGGAGGTGGCGGGAGAACGCAAGGGGGCATCTAGATGCTTTTTTTGCTCTGGCATATTCTCTATCTTACAGAATCACCGAGGTGAGATCGTTTAAAATATATTCCGTAAGGTTGATCTAGGATGCAAGACATCAATTCAATGAAAGGGATTGAAGATGACAGGCCTCGAAGAATTGATAAAAGAGCTTCCACCAGAGCTGCATCAAGAGGCGGAGGACTATATCAGCTTCCTGATCGAGAAGCGGGCAAAAAAGCCCAAAGGTGATCTGAAGCTCGATTGGATTGGAGCCTTGGAAGATATGAGCGATCAGTATTCTTCAGTGGAGCTGCAGCATAAGATTCTTGACTGGTGGGACGAAGAGCAAGATGTACCTTCTTGATACCAACATCCTACTTGAGCTTCTTTTAAAACGGCATAAGTATAAAGAGGTAGAGGCATTTCTTCGCCAGACACCTCAAGAGAGCCTCAAGATCTCAGACTTTTCCCTCTATTCCATGGGCATTGTTCTTTTTGGAAGAAAGATGCATGCCCTATTTTCGAAAGTAGTAAACGACTTGCTGATAAACGGCGGAATAGGAATTTTACGACTGGGCGCAGAGGATATGGACAGGATTTCGTGTATTTCCAGGAAATTCAATCTGGATTACGACGATGCTTACCAATATGCAGTAGCTGAGAAGCATAACCTTATCATTGTCAGCCTGGATAGGCACTTTGATATGACCGATCGGGGCAGACGAACACCTAATGATATATTAAATAGAAATTGACTCTTGAATTTCACAGACTTCATGATCTGGTGATGAAAGTATGCCCGCCCGACCGGCCTCCCGCGCCCCCGAGCGCTTGCCTGGCGGCCTGGCCCGCCTGGCGGACGACGGCTGTCGCCCCGGGATGGCCTTTGCCCGCGAACGGCCCCGCAGGCGCAGCCCGAGGGCCCTGGCGAAAAATTGTCCTTCTCTCATCGGAACTTCGCGCCTATGCGCCTTCGCGTGAACCCGTGATCTCGGCCCGACCGGCCTCCTGGCCCCCGAGCACGAGCGCTTGTCAGGCAAGCCATTTCACTCAGACAACATCGCAGCCTGGCCCGGCCCACGGACGGCGGCCACGAGCGAGCAATAGTCGTCTCCGTCCGTTCGTCCTCTGCGTGCTCTGCGCCTCTGCGGTTATATTCGTAATTGTTAGGCTATAATTATCTGCTAATAATAATGGTAAACTGCCATCGTCTCCAAAAATCCAGCCCCCCGGACACGCGCGCGCCCATACGAGAGCCCGCACCCGACCCGCGTGGTGCGGCATTGCCGGAGACCCGCGCCGACGGGCAGGGACGACAAGGAAACCACTGATTACAGAAGCTGAGAATCTCAGAAGATATCATCGGTAGCTCTAAATATTGATCAGGTCCATATCTCATTTAATCCTCTTCAAGATCGATAGGTGCCGAATATGAAAATAAAAGCCATTTATGAAAATAACGTACTCAAGCCTCTCGGGGATCTGAATCTCCCCAATAAATCTCGTGTCAACATCACCATCCAGGAGAGCTTCAGCGATCTTCTGGACGAGCTGGGCGAGCCTGAAGCCAGGGAAGATATTGATGCAGTCCTGAAAGAGACGCGGACAAGAAGATATTATGATTAGGACCGTTTTAGATACATCCATAGTTCATGTTCCTAAGGTTTGTGTGGTGGAAACCGCTGCGGTGGCCAAGCGGCTGGCCGGCAGAACTCTGGCCGCAAGAGCATCAAAAGGAATCCTAAAATCGTATAACGTAGCAGATGAAGATGCTATTTTCTATTGTCGCTTGGGATGTGGCATTAGAGACCGGTTGTTCCGGTTTTGACTCGTATTTTATAGCTTTGGCCAAGAGAGAAGATGCCATATTATTCACAGATGACTCAGGAATGCATCAACATGCCAAAGAGGTCGATGTCAACTCAATTTTGATAAGGAATAACGATCTCAATATGCTTGAGAGCAAGTTAGAATGAGGCTCATGCCTCAGCATGCTTTCCGTCATTCCTCCTCCCGGCCCCCTTGGCACGATCGCTTGTAGGCTATCCTGCACGCCCTGACGACATCACCGGAATTTTGCGTCGGGGCGCTAGAGGATATGGACAGAATTTCTCGTATTTCCAGAAAATGATCCTCTGCATCCCCGGACTACTGAGCTTACATCCGCCACATCGATCCCGCGCACAAGCACGTTCTTGGCAAGGAAGAGGTCCTCTTTGCGTGATGACAGGATGCCCGCCCGGCTGCCTCCTGCGCGCGCGAGCAGGTAAGCGCGTGTCCCCTCACGGCAACAGGTGGCCGGAAATTGCCGGCACACAGGATCTGGCTATTACTATCAACAATATAGGTATTACTATGATGACTATTTTCAGCCAGGAATGCGCCGATGCACATTTAATTAAACTTAAATAGTTAAAAATACACGTAATCTATTGGAGCCTTCCCCAAGCGTTACCCCCTTTCGCCCCCGAAGGCTCATACTCCCTTTCTATTCTTATCATGATTACTATTCACCTCCCAACTCTCGCCTGCTGGCCCCAAAATATTTCACTTTGCTGGCACATCGGGCCTCTCAGCACGCGGGCAGGCAGGCTCACAGGACGCAGGACTGCCCTGCTCCAGAAGTGGCTCTCCAAACCTTTTCCCGGATGGCAGCGGGAGCAAGAGGTGTCATCTTTATTTAGATTAAAGGGTGCAATAGTTATTGATATTAGAAAATCCGGCAACACTATCGATAGAGGTTTTATGACAAGGCTCTGCAATTATTGCGATCCAGGAAAGATTACTGCTACGCGATGGATAAGCTTATTGATTATTCTGCTTTTCGCCGGCATGGCTTATGCATCTCCTGCAGCCTCCTCTAATGCATCTTCATATTCCAGCGGCCCCACAGACGAAAAAGAGCTGGCGGCCTTTATGGATGGGGTCGTGTCTGCCCAAATCATAGCTTATAACATTCCGGGCGCTACTGTGTCAGTGGTCAAAGACGGACGGATCATATTCTGTAAGGGCTACGGATATGCGGATATCGACAAACGCCAGAAAGTTGTCGCCAATCAGACCCTTTTTCGAGTGGGCTCGGTAAGCAAGCTCTTTATCTGGACATCGGTAATGCAGCTCGTCGAGCAAGGCAAGCTGGATCTTGATGCTGATGTCAACATCTATCTCAAAGCCTTTCAGATTCCGGCAACCTTTGCCGAGCCTATCACTCTTAAGAGCCTCATCTCCCATACCTCGGGCTTCGAGGATCTGGCGACCGGCGGACGAATATTTGTTCACAATGCTTCGAATATCATTGCACAAGAGGAATATCTGAAGAATATGATGCCTGCCAGGGTGCGCCCAACTGGGGTTGTCACCGCCTACTCCAACTACGGCTCCGCCCTGGCGGCATATATCGTTGAACAGGTATCAGGAAAGCCGTTTGAGGAATACGTGCAAGAGAATATCCTGCTGCCTCTTGACATGAAAAACACCACTTATAAGCAGCCGCCCCAGCCAAATCTGGCTTCATCCATGGCTAAGGGCTACCTGTACAAAGACAATGCCTTCTCAGAAGAGCCTTTTGAGTTCCTGCAACCCTGGCCGACCGGCTCGATGAGCTCAACCTCAGAGGACATGGCCCGGTTCATGATAGCTCATCTGCAAAACGGCAGCTATGGTGATAGACGTATAATGGAGGAGGCCACAGCACAACGCATGCACAGCCGGCTCTTTTCTAACGACCCGAAGGTGAGCGGCATGGCTTACGGCTTTTATGAGAAGGAGCTAAGCAATCAAAGCCTGATTTTGCACGGAGGCGATACCATCCTCTTCCACACGCAGCTTGTGCTTCTGCCGGAAAACAACTTAGGTCTCTTTGTCTCCTACAATAGCCCTAGTGGAGATAGCGAAGAGCAGGCAGGCCGTGACCTCCTGCAAGCCTTTATGGACCATTACTATTCGACTGCGGCCTCCGCTGGCAAGCCCAAATCCTTCTTCGGCTCCGGGGAAGACTTAAGCAGGTTTGCAGGAAGCTACCGTCCGGATCGAAGCGCTTTTGCGACCTTCGAGAAGGCGGGAACTCTTTTTTCCCAGGTAAAGGTATCAAACGGCCCAAATGAAACTCTGGAGATTGCCCGGCCAGGCCAGGCTGCAAAGCAATGGATAGAGGTTGAACCTTTGGTCTTTTGGCCCGCAGACGGCATAGGCGCTCAGGCGTCCTCGGAAAGACTGGTATTCGGCAAAGACGGCAAGGGTGAGATAAATTATCTTTTCTTTGAAAATAATCCGACGACCGCCTATGAGAAGGTAGTCTGGTATGAAGAAGCCGGCTATTCATTTGGTATCCTTGCCGTCTGCATTCTCCTCTTTCTCACCGCTCTGATCTGGCCGTTTCGCTCAATTTTCGACAGATGCCATTCAAAACAAGAGATGCCCGTCAATCCAGAAAGGATGGCCGGAGCGGCCCGATGGCTGGCGGGAGCAGCCTGCATGCTCAACCTGCTGTTTTTGATAGGACTGATGTCTATTGCCTCGGCCAGCCAGATAAATGAGATAATATACTCGACGCCCGCCTCATTTTTAGCCGTGCTGACAATTCCCTTGATCTCGGCCATACTTACTCTGACATGCGCGCCATTTTGTACTTCGGCCTGGAGGAGGGGCTATTGGAGTCTTACAGGACGAATTCACTATACCTCTGTTGTCCTGGCTCTGCTGACTTTCACATGGTGGCTGAACAACTGGAATCTGCTTGGCTATAAGCTGTGATATTCTCTTTATAGCTTGTCAGGCAATCCAGCCCAAGCGATAACGCAGCCTGACCCGGATTGCCCGACCCACGGGCCGCCAGCCACGAGCGCAGCCCTGCTTGCCGGGCAGCCACAGTCGAGCGGCAACCGGGCGCTTCTGCCCACAGCCCCGCAAGGATAGCGATGCCTGGAGAACTGCCTCGAATCTCTTTGCGCGTCCTTTGTGCCTTCGTGCCTTTGTGGTTTGGTCCGTAGTTGCTGGATATAATTATCCGATAATAGTAATAACGAAATGCCGGCGTTACCAAAATCCAACGCCTGAAAAACTGTTTACCCCGGCCCTGCCCACGGACAGCGGCCACGAGCGAGCAATAGTCGTCTCCGTTCGTTCGTCCTCTGTGCGCTCTCTGCCTCTGTGGTTATATTCGTAATTGTTCGGCTATAATTATATGCTAATAATAATAGCAAACTGCCATCGTCTCCAAAATGAGAGCTTTCCTGTGAAAAAATAAGTGGATTGCAGGCTCCAATGACGCTGCAAGTCGTCAGGCATCACAAAAGATTGTATATCTTCTCGTATTTGCTGTTCAGGTAGTTCAGAAAATCATAAGCCCCTGTCTCGTTTCCTGTTGCCTTCTTCATCAGCTCCGGCGTATCAAAGACGGCACCATACTTGTACACATGCTCCTGCATCCAGATGGCAGGTATGGAGAAGTCGCCTGAAGCGAATCTCTGGTCAAGGTCAGGATGGTCTTTTCTCATGGCCGCCTCCAGCTGAGCCGCGTTCATGGAAGCCAGCGCATAAGCCGGGAAGTAGCCAAAGTTTCCATAAGCCCAATGAACATCCTGAAGTATGCCGTCATTGTCATCGGTGATGTTCAATCCCAAATAATCCTTGTACTTCTGTTTCCAGATCATCGGCAGATCGTCAACGCTGATCTTTCCCTCGAAGAGGTCGCGCTCTATCTCATAGCGGATGATTATATGAATTATGTAGGATACCTCATCGGCATCAATGCGGATGGGAACAATATTGAGCCGATTGATGTATCTATGCATGTCATCCGCTGAGACGTTATCCATGTTTGGTCTGAACTCATTCTTCATCTGAGGCAACCAATACTGCCAGAAAGATAGGCTGCGACCCAGATCATTCTCGAAAATCCTCGCCTCGGCCTCGGCCATATCCATGCCCGGTTCCGTTCCTACTGGCATTCCAACGTACTCATCAGGAATCCTCTGGGCAGCGATGCCGTGACCGCATTCATGAATCACATCCAGAAGGGCAATCTCGGGATTGTGTTCGTCGTAACGCAGGCTGGTCCTGACATCATGCATCCCGATATTGTAGGTTGACGGGTTCCTCTTGGCCTTGACCATAATTCCTGCACTGTAATCAAAGCCTAAGGCAGACGTGAGATTCTTCAGCAGAGCCTCTTGATTGTCCTTTGCATAGGTGGCGTTACCATAGATATTTGTGCCGGAACCGTTTAAGCCGGAATCCTTTATCTTCACTATCAGCTCAATAATATGGGGCTTGATGGTTTCAAAGAGCTTGTCGCACTCGGCCGCGGTCATGCCGGGCATGAAGTCATCCAGGAGGGCATCATAAGGATGCTCCTCGTAGCCCCAATATCTTGCCTTCTCCCGGTTCAGTTCAATTAGGGCCATCAGGTGGGGCTGGAATATGGAGTAATTGTCTTTCTCTCTGGCATTCTCCCAGGCGGCCAGGGATTTGGAAATCATCTCGGACTCACGGGCCACAAAGTCTGGTGGGAGTTTTATCCTCTTGTTGTAATCGCGATTCCAGAGCCGGAGGTTTGCGGTTTCGATCGTAGACCAATTGCTGCCGTTATTGGCAATGGAGAGAAGCCTACCGAATTTTGGATCGATCCACTTCTTATTTTTCAAATCCTCCATGTAGCTTTGAGCCTTGGCCCGATAATCAGTCGCATTCTGAGGCATCGAAATGTCCTGATCCCATTGTGAGAGGGAAATCATCGTATCGAGGTAAGCCATCTCAAGGGAAGTGTTCAGAAGTCTATTGTATGCCTCTTTAGGCGTTATATCAGGAGTGCTGTTCTGGTCGGTGCTGCCTTGCATCTGGCAGCTTGCGCCAATAGTAGTAGCAAATATTGTCATTGTCAGGATAAATCCTATCTGAAGGAAGTTGTATCTCATTATTCCCCACCTACACGAGTATTGAAATCATCGAATATTAAACTATTTCATCTTTTCCTGGTTGAATCGGAAAATTTGCTCTTGGGAGCGTCGCAGGGGCATTTCCAGAGGCCTCCAAGGCAGAAACTATGGCTTCTGCGAATTTTTGTGATGCATCAGGACCATTTCCTGTGATAATGTTTCCATCCTGCACTACTGCCTCATCTGAGACAACTGCGCCTTTGGATTTGATGTGATCCGTTTCAGATGCCGTGGCTCTCTTGCCATTGAGAAGCCCTGCGTCTGCCAGGATCCAGGGAGCAAGACATATGGCACCCATTAGTTTCTTTTGTGCGCTCGTTGACTTTGCTAGAGCTTGGTAATCAGGATCTTCGTTAAGCCTAAGGGAGTAAATTCCTTCACCGCCTACAAAGACTACAGCGACGTAGTCTGATAAATCAACTTCTTTCAAATCCAGATCAACCGGGACGCTCTCACCATTCATTCCTGTAGCAGTCTTTACTCCTTTAGAGGCCAGGACGACAGCGTAACCCCTGCTTTGAAAGTAATCGCGAGGCACATTCAGCTCCTCCTCTTGATACTGCTGAGGGGATAGTACCATCAGGATCTCGTATCTTCCCTTTTCCTGCGAATTGGCGGTGGCGTTCTCCACTTGCGACCGGTTATATCCCGGTTTGGTGTATTCAGGTGTGCTGTATCCCAAGGCAGTTTGACAGGATACCGTCATAAAGTTGCCCGCATATGCTGAGTAGCAGACGGGGCAGGGTGAATAGGCGTTGATGCTCGCGGCCTGGTCGGCAGTCAGGCTGACGACGTATCCGCAGACAGGACACTGCCAGCAAGTGTAGCCCTCATTAGTTCCAGAATCATACTGAGCAAAGACGGGATCGGCTCCTGCCAGGAACAGGAGAATGAATAATTTCTGGAATAGCATCTTCATGGTCAAGAAGATAGTTAGTCAATGAATAAATAGATCACGAATCTCACATGATTAGATGTTTTCATAAAATTATGGATCCTGGAACGAGCCCAGGATCCGGAAAGCAAATTTCAATATCTTCGATCTATTCTTTTACCTCCAGCACAACCTTCTTCAGGGTCCCTGTAAATTCGAAGGGACTCTTATAGCTCTCAGTCACCGGCGTTAGACGGTCTGTGCCAATCTCAAGCCCCTCTTCCCAGGAGTAGATGTTGGGCACAGTCGGAGCGATTGTGGCTTTACCTACCTCTTTTCCGTTGATGTAGAGCGTTCCAATCCCGGTGGCTCCTGTGTTATTTGAGAAATCAGCCTTTGCGGTCTTATCAAAGCTGAAGCCAAGAGTTGACGGCCCAGTTGGAACTTTCGCTTGGGAGGTGATGGTAGTATGTCTTATACCCAAGTAATTGTAGTCAAAGACGAGCTGATTGTTCTGGATGTAAAGTGATAGTCCATTAAATCGCCCTCCAATGGATAAGAGCACTCCCTCAGCACCTTTGTCTGGAATCTCGACATCTGCATTGATGGTGTAGGAGCTAAATTTGGTGTCGGGAATTCCGGGCTCTAAGATGGGAGCCATGCCTGGATAATATGTGAATTTGCCCTTCGAGCCATGTTCCATCAACATATGCATTCGATCATCAAGCGGCAGTACATTGTATTTTCCGGCTTCTGCCCACCAGCGTTCCACCATCTCCAAAACTTTGTCTGGATTCTCCTCTGCTAAATTGTGCGTTTCGGAAACGTCCTGAGAGAGATTATATAACTCCCAAACATCGTCGTCAAAGTTACCTCCTGAGCCACGCGGATGAGCTGTTACCGCCTTCCAGCCATCATACCAGATTCCACGGCTGCCCAGCATTGAAAAGTACTGGACGTCTTTACGATTGGGTGCATCGGGCTGGTCGAAGGTATAGGCCATGCTAACTCCTTCTACCGGTTTTTGCGGTATGCCTTTATATACCTCAGGTGCCTTGATGCCGACTACCTCCAGGACCGTGGGAACAATGTCAATGGCGTGCGTGAACTGGGTTCGAACTGTTCCTTTGTCCTTGATCCCTGCCGGGTAATAGATTATCAGCGGATCGTGGACGCCTCCTTCATGGGTCCACTGCTTGTAGAGCTTAAATGGCGTGTTGCCGGCCATAGCCCATCCTCTCGGATAGTGAGAGAAGGTCATGGGCCCGCCCAGTTCATCTATCTTATTGAGCAGGAAACTAACGTTCTCTTCAGGCATATTATTGAACGTCATATACTCGCTGAATGAGCCGTTCGTACCTCCCTCCATGCTGGCGCCATTATCGGAGACCAGGATGATCATGGTGTTGTTGATCTGATCCGTCTCCTCGAGATAATCGATGAGCCGACCGATCTGATAATCAGTGTGATCCAGGAATCCGGCATAAATCTCCATCATGCGAGCGAAAAGCTTTTTCTCGTCTGCTGATAGACTGTCCCATGCCTTTACATCGGCGTTACGCGGTGGAAGCTCGGTGTTTTCCGGCACGATGCCCATAGCCTTTTGCCTGGCTAAGGTCTCGTTCCTGACAACATCCCAGCCCTGGTCGAACTTACCTTTGTACTTGTCTATGTACTCCAGGGGAGCCTGGTGTGGAGAGTGGCAGGCACCAAAGGCCAGGTACATCAGGTAAGGTTTGCCTGGCTGTGCCGATTGCTGATCGTTCACGTATTTTATTGCCTGGTCCACCAGATCCTGTGATAGGTGATAGCCCTCCTCGGGCGTGGCTGGCGGCTCGATCTGGCGCGTATCAGCGATAAGAGTGGGATACCATTGGTTGCTTTGAGCTTGCAGGAATCCATAGAAATGGTCGAAGCCCCGGCCTGTGGGCCAGTTGTCGTATGGACCTTCTGCGTTGATATCTTGAACAGAAACGAGGTGCCATTTGCCCAAGGCAAAGGTATTGTAGCCTACTTCCTGAAGCATCTCGGCCAGTGTTGCTGTATTCTTGGAGAGGTTTCCGTTGTATCCGGGATAGCCGACCGCCATATCCGTAAGCGCGCCTATGCCTGCCGAATTATGATTTCTGCCGGTCATAAAGCAAGCTCTGGACGGTGAACACAGAGCGGTTGTATGGAAGTTGCTGTAGCGCAGGCCTCCTTGGGACAGACGATCGATATTCGGCGTCTCAATCGGGCCGCCGAAGCTGCCGATATGACCAAATCCCACATCGTCAAGCACAATGTAGACGACATTGGGTGCCCCTTTTGGCGGCTGGATCTTCTCCGGCCAGCATTCGGTAGAGTCTTTGTAGGTCAAGCCGATCTTCTGGTTGTCGCATTTTGAGCCATTCTGCATAGAGACGGACGCACCAGATTTACTATTGGCGGCCTGAATAACCAGAACGGTTTCTTGGGGTGATACGACGTCCTCGTTAACCACATCACCCAGAGTCGAACTCTCCGTTAAGACCTTTCTTCTGTTCGTAACCATTTCTAGGCCTGACTTTTCAAGCGAGCCGGTGTTGGAGCGACTCCGATCATCGGCGGCTAGAGTCTGGCTGACTGACTGGCTGTCTGTAGTCGCGAGATTGTCTGATAAGCCCGCAGAATCGTCATCGGTTGCGGCGAGGCTATCAGAGACAATTATAGCGAATAAAAAAACCAAAAAAGCCATAATCATGCTTGCTCTTTTTGGAATATGAATACCTCCTTACATCTATATGTATTATTATCATATATCACTTTTACTACTGGAAATAATAAAAATAATATCAGCATCAAGGACACTATCAATCACGATTTTGAGCTACTTAATGCCAATGCAATATGAAAAACTAAATACTAAGAAGCAGAGAAAGGAGATGGAAGGTGCATAAAATGAACAATATCAGCTTTATTCTTTTGGTAATTTGCATTTCAGCATGGTCAGGCTTGGCGGGCGCTGCAGATGAACTCATTGATTTATCGTCCCAGGCATCCGAATATGCCGCCGCCGAACAATTCATACCCGTGAATGCAGTTGCATCCATGTTCAATGTCAGCGTAGATCCCAATTGGATACCGGGCACGCAATCGTTCTGGTATCTGAAGGAGGGAAGAAATGGCCAGGAGTTCATGCTTGTCGATGTCCAGAATAAGACCCGGATGCCTGCATTTAACCATACATTGCTGGCAAAGTCGCTTTCTTCAGCCGTGGGCGAGCTAATTGATCCTGCAAATCTTCCTTTCTCTGAGATCACAATGCATCAGGGAAGAGACGAAATTGGATTCATGGCCTTTAACCAGACAATGCAGTTCAACCTTCGTAGCGGCCAAATGAATGAGGTGCCTTTCGGGCAGGAGGCGGGACCTGGGGAGTCTCTTTCTCCTGATGGCAGGTTTGCGGCATTTGTCCGGGACCACAACCTTTGCATCAGAGATACAAAGACTGGTGAGAAATATCAGTTGACTGCAAACGGATCAAAGGACTACGCGTTCGCTGAGCGCTCGGAGACCGTATCTCACCCAGTAAGCCAGGATCGTCTCAATGAGACTCCCATGCCTTATGCGGTCTGGTCTCCCGATTCTCGAAGGATTGCCTCTTTCCGGATGGACCAGAGAAATGTTACCGCGCTGCATCTTCTCCAATACGTGCCTGACAACAACACCAGGCCAACGCTCTGGACCTATCGGTTTGCCATGCCGGATGATGAGCATATTCCGATGTATGAACCAATTGTGATAGACGTTCTTTTGAAGAAAGTCGTCCCTGTATCCTATAAAGCCCAACCCGAGGTATCTCTGATGGATACGGAAGATGATGTCTTGCAATGGTGGAGTGATGACGGCCAGGTGCTCTACTCGCTTTATGCAGAAAGAGGAGAGAAGGCTCTGCAACTCCTGAAGACCGATCCAAACAACGGCCAAACCGAGAAAATCCTTGAGGAGAGCGGGGAAACCTACGTCGAAGCCAACCTGGATTATGGCAGCAACCCTAACGTTCGGATCCTGAAGAACGGAGACGTGGTCTGGTTCTCTGAGAAAGATGGCTACGGCCACCTGTATCTCTATGGCAAAGATGGGAAGCAGAAGAACGCCATAACCTCAGGCAAATGGGTCGTTAGGAACCTTCTGTACGTGGATGAAAATAACTCACAGGTCTACTTCACAGCAGGAGGCAAAGAGCCGGGTCGCGACCCCTACTATCGCCATTTATACAAAGTGAATTTGAACGGTAGCAATCTACAGCTACTCACGCCGGAAGATGCGGACCACAACGTTCAGGTTGATCCCAGTGGGACGGCATTCATAGACACTTACTCCACAGTGGAAGAGCCTCCTGTAACGGTGGTTAGGGATCTGTTCGGCAACGTGACCCTGACTTTAGAGGTAGGAGATATAAAAAACATCACCGATATGGGCTGGAAACCACCGGAGAGATTCAGCGTAAAGTCTCTGGACGGCAAGACCGATCTCTACGGCCTGCTCATCAAGCCGACCAACTTCAACGCCTCCCTAAAATATCCCGTTGTGGAGACCGTTTATCCGGGACCCTGGATTATAGTCACTGCCAAATCCTTCCCTGGAGATCTGGCCTGGGTCAACAGGATATTCTGGAGAGCTCAGGCCGTAGCTGAGCTCGGATTCATAGTTGTCACCATGGATGGACCAGGCACATCCTACCGATCCAAGGAATTCCACGATGCTTCCTATGGCCATCTGGGCGATGCCGGAGGACTGACGGATCACATCAATGTCTTGAAGCAGTTGGCTGAAGATCGGCCTTACATGGATTTAGGCAGAGTAGGAATGTTCGGCCACTCGGCAGGCGGATTTATGACCGCTCAGGCTCTGCTCACCTATCCTGACTTCTACAAGGTGGGTGTAGCCTCAGGCGGAGACTATGATAGCCGCTTTTACGGGGCTTATTGGGGCGAGAAGTACGAGGGCCTGAAATCGGATTATAGGGAGCAGCTAACATCTCTAAAGGCCGGCAACCTGACCGGCAAGCTGCTGCTTATCGCTGGAGATGCAGATGATAACGTTAATCCCTGCATGACTATGCAACTTGTCAACGCTTTCATAAACGCTGACAGGCCATTCGACCTGCTGATCATGACTAACAGGAACCACGATCTCAGCTACGATACTTACTATCTGCACCGCCTCTTCGGCTACTTCGAAGAGAACCTGAAAAAACATGGGCAGCCAGAACAGGCTGCTCAGTCCTCTTTTTTATCCGGCCATGCTGAGGCATCAGCCTACCAGCGTTGAAAGAGCTCGTTTTTGACAATTATTTCTAACGCTTCCAATATCATTCGCTTGCGAAGCATCAATCGTAGCGAAGCTTGGGCTTTGCATCTAAAGTAAGATTTTAGCCCTTCTTTAGTTGCAGTCCTCAGACTTTAGTTGCAGGAATTCAGGATGTATCCCATTTTCGTACATCCAATGGATTACCACGGTCAGGTTATACGCAATTATTTTAGCAAGTAATTCATTCACCTGAGCGGTCGGATTCTTGGATTTCAGAGTCTCGCCAAACTTCCTCTTTATCGCGGCGTTGGTGGCTTCGATATTACTTAGCTTATGATAGGCGTTCCATGCCTGAGTATAGGTTAGGTGTACTTTCTCAGTAACGGTTCCTGATGAGGTGTCCTTTTCGATTTCAAGGTAGTATCGCGTGGCCTGAATATGCTTGCACTTTCCGCCACGATAAACGAAATCTGGGCAATCGCATGTCATCCCATTTGGCGTTGCTTTGACTTCGTAGAACCCACTGCCTGATTGAGATTTTACCTTAAATGTGTGATCGTTGACTTTCTTGATTTGGTCGTCTTGATTAGCGATTGCCGTTCCATTTTCCTCGCGGAGATTGGTAATTGCACTTAGGGTCATCCTCTCAATTAGTACAATTGTACCGCTTACTATATATACGTTATCGTACATTTCTAACACTCATGACAGATGGTCGGAAACTTTTGGGCAGTACAAAAGTCAGCACCGATAACAAAGTTACAATTGTAAAGGATGCCGCCACACTTTTAAAAATAGGCAAAGGCGATATACTTGCTTTTTATCAAGAAAATGGTAGGATCATCATTGAAAAAGGATAAAGCAAGTACAATTAAATCATAGGAGCGATAATTGCTTTCAATAGGAATGGTCCGGACTGGGCCGCGAAACTTCTGGGGGTTTTAGTATGATGCTTGATACAGGCCAACTTGCGAAAATTACGTCAGATTCTGAGTTATCTCACCAAAATTATGAGAGAATAGCTGAGTTCATCCAAAGAAATGAGGTTGTAACACAAAAGGATATAAGAGATGGCACATCACTTGGAAAATCTGTTGTTATGCGAGGGATAAAAGAACTCAAAAGTGAAGGCTTAGTGATTATAAAAAAGGAAAAGGAGGGGCGACAGTCATTATATAAGTGGGTAGGTGGAACTCCCGCTGTTGAGGACGAACTTGAATCCGCTACGAGTAAATTTGTTACCGCATCACTACTAGCTGAAACATACGATTCACTAATAAACGACGCTTTTGCATTATTCTCTATTACCTTCAGTGGATATGGGTGGGAAGTTATTGCAAACTTGCGAGAGGGAAGGACTGACACAGAAATCCATCAATCTTTGGGAAATGATGTATCGCTTGATAGCATTAGACGTATATTAGTCATTAGCGATGCGCATAATTTGATAAAAGTAAAACGCATCAGAACTCCTGCCGGGGTTGATAAAATTAGATTATTTGAACCTTTGTATAGAATAGAGTGCGTTAATAAAGATTATCTAGAATATATGTTATTATTTAGGGGATTAGCTTCTGCAATTCAATATAGGATGGGCGGTCAAAAGACTCCAGGATATTCTTTATTGCACGATAAAATATTGGATATGGATATCCAGATGTTAATACAATTGAAAGAAAATATAACGAGTAAAGCAACAAGGGACGAATCGGGGCTGTTTATGAAATTGCTTTCCAGTTACGACTATGCTTCCGATCTCGATAGGGTATATGGTGATGTGAATTGGAGGCTAATATTGAATCAAAGCAAAAATCTAAAACTTAGTGATGATGACCACCTCATGGTATCCAATAATTTTTTATTGAACAACAGATTATCGAAATAGTGGGATGGAATGATATGAGTCAAGATTTACCCCATTTTGTAAAACCATATGAAGAACATCCTCTTGTGAGAAAGATTGGACAAACTGAATTATCTCAGCTTGATGATAAGCTGCTAAATGATATTATTCAGGCAGAAGACTTGATCTATAGGGGACTAAGAGAATATTATAAGGCAGATAAAGAAAAAAGGCTAAATTCTGGAAACTTTGGGTCGAGCGTTCAAATAGCCAGAGCATGGGCATTTAGCGATTTAGCTTATCCTGGCTGTAATCTAGGAGAATTAATCGAGAAAGTATATAATGTTACAAAGACCACTAATAAAACACAATATTACAAACACATGAACGGCTCGGTTATTCCGAGATTGATAAGCAATGGTTTTGCTTCGATTGACTTTGACAAGGGTGTAGTAACCGACTTAATGCCATATGCCGTTCTAAGCAAATTGTACGTTAAAAGGGAGTTGCTAAATAAAAAAATGCTATTTGATCAGCAAGTTAATCAATTTACAATATTGAATGGTGTACAAAACTGCCCCATGCTCAAGAATGATTTAGAGGCGACTGCAAAAAATCCCGCGTTCTTTACGAGAGACCACAATGCCTTGGAAGAAATTGATGTAATAAGATCAAGAGAGGTTAAGGGCAGAACATTCACGCTTTCAAAAGCGTATTTGACTGGAGATAGGACATTAGAGGCATGGAATACTATTTTAGAATATGATGATAAAAGACGTGGCGGCTTGAAGCAACTGTTTGATATTATAGGGCATTTAGGTGGATGCGTTTCACAAAGCGAAATATCCTTGCTGACAAGTAGAAACGCGCGGCAAATCGGCCCTCTGATGAGACACATTGATAAATTGGGTTTAGCGCAAAAAGTCCAGACGTTAGAACTAGATGATGCTTTAAGTAGGCCCACGAGTGGAACTAGGCTTAACTCCAATTATTCGAAATTAAACAACGGTCAATCAATTCTCATCATGGCAAGGAGCGTTCCTGAGGCATACGGCATCTTGGTTAGAGTTGCAAGGGAAGGATTATTTAATCAAGATGAGCTGACCAGCGAATTTGACCCTGATGGGAGTTCGGTTAATAAAGTAAGGAATTCACTTCAAAATATTGGAGTTCTAATAGAGGACGACAAAGAGGATGGAATTTGGCGTGTTGCTCAGGATAACGAATCCGAGGAATTCTTGGAAGATGTAATAAAAGTCCTAAGTCATACCAGGAGCATTCTGGGGGAAAACATTGATATCAGCAAGAAATTGGAGAATGCGATTCCAGATGATGAGAAAGAAATAAGACAAACATGCAAAGCTATAGAAACGGACTTGTTAGACTTCTTCGATCAAGAAGAAAGGAAATAGCTTCTTCTTTTTTATATCTCTAAAGAATCTATATTGAATATAACCAATGCATTGATCATATCTGTCACTTTAGTTGCAAGTATTAGACTTTATTTGCAGGATCTACTTTAGATGCAAAGCCCGAGTCTTGGGAAAGTATTTATACCCATTATCAAATCACCGAATGATGGATCTATCTGTCATAAATGAAAAGACATTAGAGCAGGCGGGGATTGTAGCAAACTTCTTTGCGGGCATCCTTTTGGCAATTGAATATTTTGTATTAAAAGACAGAATTGACCAGATAAACGATCTCTTGGAGCAAAACATATCGAAAGCCTACAGCAAGTCCTTGAAAATAGTCAAGGCTTATGCGAAATGGAATCGATTGATAATTATTACTATTATTACAGTGATTGTTTTTATTGCTATTTATCAAACTATATCTTACCATAATGCTTTGGTTAGGGACTATGTCATATACTACTACAGCCTGGTAAAACCCATTCTCATACCTCTGCGCAGGATACTTCTGGCCTCTCTCGGTGTGATATCTATTATGTTCGTTATTTTATTTATCACCCATTCTACACCAAAGAAAACCCTTGGTGCCTTTGGCATCTTGCTTTTTATCGTAGGTAATATATTGCTGTTTCTTCACACCCTTTTATAGATTACTGACCTCGGAAGTTTGGCTAACCTGGGGGCTACCCTTTTCTCTTTTCATCCAGCCTTGCCATGGCATTTCTTATACTTCAGGCCGCTGCCGCATGGGCAGGGATCGTTTCTTGCCGGCTTAACAATCATTTGTGAGATCTGACCGTTTTTCATGTAGTTCATAATATTGGCAGGAGCTTTACCCTGGCGAAGTTCATGGGCCATAAACCGCATAGGTCCATCGATGTGCCTGAAGAACTCCTTGTAACCCGCACATAGATAATTGAGACCGGTTTTACCGTCCAAAGTTTTGATAAAACGGTTCTTGGGGCATTCGCCATTGCATACGAAGCAGACCTCACATCGGCGGCAGTATGCGGGCAGGGTATCGAATTTATCCTGGCCGAACTTTCGCTGCTTGCGTGAGCCGGCTAACTGGGCCATGTTCCTCTCGTTAATATTGCCCAGCAGGTGCTTGGGCTCCACAAAGTGATCGCATGAGTACATATCGCCATTGTGCTCCATAGCCATGGCGGTTCCGCAGGTCGGCGAGAAGGCACAGATCCCGGGAGGTACTCCTGACCAGGCAGCCAGAGCTACATCGAAGATCTGCACATAGGTCCGACCTACATCCTTTCGAACCCATTCATCGAAGACTGAGATCAAGAAGCGGCCATACTGCTCAGCCTTCACGGAACGATCCGTAACCTTATCGCCCTCCTGAAAGCCCGTATCATTATCTCTTTCTACAATGGGAATAAATTGTATGAAATTCGCCTTGACTTCATCTCTAAGAAAGCGGTAAACCTCTAATGGATAATTTGCATTGGCGGCATGAACTGTTGTCAGGATATTGAAATCCACCTTATGTTTTCGCATGAGATGGGCCGCTTCCATTACCCGATCAAATGTGGGCTTTCCTGCTTTATCTACCCGGTAGGCATCGTGAAGATCTCTCGGTCCGTCCAGGCTCAGGCCGATGAGGAAGTTGTTGTTATGGAAGAATTTGCACCATTCGTCGTCAAGAAGGGTACCATTGGTCTGCATGGTATTCTGGATAATCGTTTTCGGGCGCTTATATTTTTGTTGATATTGGATTGATCGCCGGAAAAAGTCCAGGCCCATCAGGGTCGGCTCGCCACCCTGCCAGGCAATGGTCACCTGCGGAATATGCTGGGCCTCAATGTACTGGCGGATATAGGTCTCCAAAAGCTCATCCGACATTCTGAAACTGCTGCCGGGATATAAATCCTTCTTGGATAGAAAGAAGCAGTACTTACAGCCCAAATTGCACAATGCACCCGTGGGTTTGGCCAGGAGATGAAAACCAGACAGTGCGTCCGCCTTGCTCATTGATAGATATTGTCTCTTTGGGGTTAATTAAACTTCTCACCAGTTCTAAAAAAAATAAAAATGGAGACCCTTTCGTCTTAATCAGCTTGCGCCTCCCACAATTGGATATGCCCGCGATGGCGTATTGGGATATTTTCTCATGCTGGCCACAAGCTCTCGATAGATCTTTTGGTATGCAGTTATTACGAAATCGTGCTCTCCTGCAATGTTATGCTGCTCACCGGGATCTATTTCAATGTTGTACACTGCCGGAATCTGGCCGTAATCGCTTTTCGGTCCCTGGAAGGAGTCGTAGGCAACCCGGTGAATCTTGAACTGATGCCAGCGTACGGCTGCTGGTGATGTCTCAGCTGCACTCTCAGTTCCCATATACCATGCCACCCATTCCCGGCTGGAATTATTCTGTCTTCCCAGCAGGAAATCTGATTGATCTATGCCGTCAATGGGCCTATCTGTGGGGATCTTCCCGCCGCCTAGTGCTGTAAAGGTGCTGAAGAGATCCATGAGACACATAATCTCGTTGGATGTCCTTCCTGCCTCGATCGAGCCCGGCCACCACAATAGGCAGGGAATGCGCACGCCGCCTTCATAGGCTGTACCTATTCCGCCCCTAAATGGCGAGTAGCCTGCATCAGGCCATTGATCGAGTGTCGGTCCGTTATCGCTTGTGAAAACCACGATCGTGTTATTGTCTTTGCCTGTGTTACGAAGCGCATCCAGAACCATGCCGATATGATAATCGGTCTCCATTACCGCATCGCCATATGGACCCTTGCTGGACTTTCCGGCAAATTTCGGGTTAGGAACACTGGGGAAGTGCGTGCGGACTAAGGGAAGGTATATGAAGAAGGGCTTTGTGGAGTTTGACTGATTATCGATGTATGCAATTGCTTTGTCTACACACTGCTCATCAACAAATGCCAGAGTGGTCAGGTTTAATGGTGACACGAGTTTGAGGTCCCCGCCTTTCTTGGCTTCCACCAATCCATAAAATGGATCCGGCGATTCCCAAGTGGGATCGTAGCCGATGCGTTCATGGAGACTATAGGTGTTTAGGTGATATAGTGTGCCAAAGAATTCATCGAAACCCAAATTTTGAGGCATACTTTCATTGACATCCCCCAAATGCGACTTGCCAAACATAGCCGTGTTATAGCCGGCATCGGATAGCACGTTCGCGAGTGTAATTTCTTCAGGAGATATGCCGGCCTTAGAGCCTGCAGCCGAGGCCAGGGTCATGCCCGTTCTGATGGGGAGCCTTCCGGTTAGCATTGCCGCCCTGGTCGGTGTGCATTGCGTCTCCGAGTAACAGGAAGTCAGCTTAAGGCCTTCTTTGGCCATCTGGTCCATCCTTGGAGTCGGCGCACCTAATACATCGCCGCCACCGTAGCAGCCAGGGTCCATATATCCCATATTATCGGCCAATATTATTATGATATTTGGCCGGGGAGCCGGCATGACGTCCTCATGGAGAACCTGGGCTAGGCTTGAATTGTTTGATAAAGCATTTTTCCTATTCGTTAAAACTTCTGCACCTGGATTCTCTGGCGTTATCTGGTCAGAACCATACCCTTTCAGATCAAATGGTATGGGTGACAGACCAGTGTTACCCGAATCGAGGCTGCTGGCAATTGAAATTAAAAAAAACCCTGCAATTACCAATATAAAACCTTTATTCATGGTTTTAAATCCTCCACAATACGATGGACATTCGTTGTATATTACATTACCCCCAATTTACGGATGCATTCGAACGGATGTGTATTTATGCCCGTGCGAGGATATTTTGGGCTAAGGATTTTATATTCACAGCACCAACATCTAACGTATGATAGGAAGGGCAAGAAATAATATCATTAACAAAGCATTTTTTGAAGAAAAAAAAGGCGTTAAGATTCTGCATATTAAAGGCAATCCATACGAAATTGGATATCAGAACGGCTATCTTTTAGCAAATAAAATTGATTTAATGATAAAAAGAACGCTTCTAGCGACCGCGGCTTACGTCGCCCAGCAGACCGGCTCGGATCTTGAAATGGCAGAAGAAATGATATGGATTGGCCAGAAAAAAGCCGAACCGTTTGTCCCGACGGAATTTAAAGACGAAATGAGGGGAATTGCCGATGGTGCAAATGACGCCGGAGTGGATGTGACTTTAAAGCAGATCTTGCTCTGGAATACAAACTATGATCAATGGTGCATCTATTGTCATCCCCATTACTGGCAATGCATAGATAAGACAAATACAGAAAGTAATGGGCTAATGCAATCTCCATCCGGAGGATGTAGCAGCTTTTGTGCCTGGGATGAGTGGGCCGGAGGAAACGGGAAACTGATCTTTGGAAAAAATGAAGATAATTTCAATATGCCGGAACAACTGGATAATCGTATGATGGTCATAGCCGACCCAGATGACGGATTTGGCCATGCATTCATGACCTATCCTGGGATGATTGGGCTTGATGGCGGTGTCAACGAGGACGGACTTGGGATGATGACGCAGTTGAATTCCATGCAAGATGAAAGCATGGAAGGCTGTGGTATTGCCATATTCACTCGATATTTGCTGACCCATGCAAGCACGTTAGATGATGCCATCAAGATTTTTCGAGAAACGCCGCGTTGTGCCGGCATTGCCTATCATGTAGTAGATGCTAAAGCGAAAAAGGCAGCCGTAGTAGAAACGTCTTCCAAGATGGTTTCTGTCCGTTATCCCATGCCCAATGTCAAAGCGCTGTGGCAAACTAATCATTCCAATTGCTATCCGGGCTGGATGGGCTATTCAGGATACAATATGGTAGCTGATCAGGTTATGGTTAATGAACTCAAGGATATTTCCTCGATCGAGAGATGGCAGAACAGTCTTTTGGATCCTTACAACTTTTACGTTCAAGCTCCTAGCCGTTTTGAAAGATATGGACAGTTAATACACGAGTACTATGGCCAAATAACCGTGGAAAATGCCATAAAAATATTAAGTGATTGCTATGATCCTTATACGAAGATGACCCGCCCAAGGAATTTTCCCTCGTGGACAAACAATATACTCTGCTCGATATGTGCTCTATATCCAGATTTCGCTTATCAAGCAAAAGAGCCTTTGGGCGAGTTTAAGGCTCATGTCGCCAATATGTGGAGTTTTATTGCTTATCCCGAAACCGGTGATCTCTGGTTGGCAATAAAGGATTTCCCTGCGCAGTATGGCGGATATGAATATTTCAACTTGAAAGAGCAACTCTGTAGATAGATGGTTAACAAAATATCACGATTTGGATTTAAACTCGAAAAAGGCGGCGTGCATACTTCACGAACTATGATGTTAGAGGATTTGCACACTCTTCTGTCTTACGTGTGCAATCCAGGCTCCACCAAAACGGATTACTTAAGGGCTATTAAAGAAGATAATTGCTTAGGCAAACGCTCCGGACGAAACAGAAAACTGACCGCAGGTCACCTGATCTCTCTTTACTCTCTTGACCCTTCTGTTACCATTTTCCGTTCGCTTCTTTATTTCTGGAATAGAGATATCGAAGGACAGCCTCTTCTTGCTTTGATGTGCGCCTATGCAAGAGATCCATTGCTTCGGCTTTGTACTGCTTTCATTCTGAAATTCAATAAAGATGAAATCGTCACTCGAAAAGCTCTGGAAGAGTATATCGATTCTAAAGATTCCGGCCACTTCAGCATGGCAACGCTAAGCTCAACGGCTCAAAACCTTAATTCTACATGGACAAAATCCGGCCATCTCACCGGAAAGGCGAAAAAGATGAGATCAAGAGCAAAGGCTACTCCGGGATCTGTGTCTTACGGGCTATTTCTTGGATATCTAATGGGATTTCGCGGAGAGGCGTTATTCATTAACGATTTCGCCCTTCTTTTGGATTGTTCCAGGGAAAAGGCTATGGAGTATGCACAAGAAGCATCACGCCGTGGATGGATAGTATTCAAACGTGTGGGGAATGTGATCGAGGTTCAATTTCCAAATCTCCTCACCGTAGAAGAAAGGGAGTGGATTCGTGACCAAAATTAAGAGGCTCATACTGTCTTACAGCAAATTCATTGCAATTCCGTGGCGAAGTGATGCGGCTGCCGCTCAGCGAGTCATTTTCTGCGTCTATGATGAGGTGGATGAGCTCCGCCTGCGGGCAAAGATCGAGGAATTTGAGATTGCCACGAAAAACTCCGGTCACGAATGGACTGTCTTTGATCTTACCGACACTTTTGCCGACTGGCTTGCAGCTCAACGATATGCACAGACATACTTCCAGAGGCCCGATCTTCTCTGTGCACTGCTTTCCAAGTATCTCGTTTTTATCACAGAAGAGTTTGAAAAGTTCCTTCAGACAAATTCGATCAAAGAGGATTATGTTGTTGCTTTGACGGGAGTAGGCTCACTTTTCGGTTTGCTCAAGGTCAAAGAAGTCGTGGAAAAGCTTGCCCCTCTTTTTGGAGGAAGGCTGTTGGTGTTCTTCCCAGGGAGCTATGAAAATAATAATTATCGTTTGCTGGATGGTTATGATGGCTGGAACTATCTGGCCGTGCCGATCACTGCGGATAAGGTGTTTTAATCGAGATGGCGAAGATGTACAATCGAGAAGTCTATCAAAAAGATCCTGCTGCCCGAAAGCTTGTGAATGAGGGAGTAGCCAGCGTAAATGACGAAAAAATGGCTGTGCTCCGTTATGAACTGGAGACCTTTGTTTGCGATGGGCAGTATGAGAAGGGATTGGCGCACATCCTGGAGACTTATCTTAAGAACATAGACCAGGCTCAGCAGCCAGCAGTATGGGTGAGCGGATTCTATGGATCAGGAAAGACCCATCTCGTTAAGATGCTGCGCGCTTTATGGGTTGATTCATCTTTCGAGGATGGAGCAACGGCACGCGGCATTGCCAACCTGCCCAAAAATATAAGGGATCTGCTTATTGAACTGAGCACTCAGGGCAAGAGGCAGGGTGGCCTTCATGCCGTCTCCGGCACCCTGGGATCAAAGGCGAGCGGGAGCGTTCGACTGGCACTTCTCGGCATAATTTTCAAGTCGGCTGGACTTCCTGAGCAGTATCCTGTGGCCCGTTTTGTCATGTGGCTGAAGAGCGAAGCCATTTATGAAAAAGTTCGGGAGATTGTGGAACAAAAGGGGCACAACTGGCAGGAGGAGCTTGACAATTTTCATGTCGGAGAAGGATTGTATGGGGCTCTTTGCCAGGTAAAACCGAATATCTTTTCGCCATCTTTACGTGCCGTTGAGATTCTACCTCAGCTCTACCCTAATGTCGCAGATGTAAGCAGCGATGACATGATCAAAACCATTCGCCAGGTTTTGAGCAGGAATGGGACTCTGCCCCTTACCCTCATTGTGCTCGATGAAGTTCAGGCATTTATCGGAGAAAATAGCCAGCGTTCCGAAGATGTACGAGAGGCGGTCGAAGCCTGCTGCAAGAACATTGGCGGCAAGCTAATTTTTATCGGTACGGGTCAGACGGCGGTAACCGGCACCTCCAATCTCAAGAAGCTGGAAGGCAGGTTCACCATTCGCGTGGAACTCTCGGATGCCGATGTCGATGCGGTTATACGTCAGGTTCTGCTGGCAAAGAAGGCGGATGCATTTTCTCCCATTGAGCTGATGATGCAGACCAATCTTGGGGAAATCTCCCGGCACCTTTCCGGCACTACGATTGGCCACCGGCAGGACGATATTCCCTACTTCGTCCCGGACTATCCCATTCTGCCGGTTAGAAGGCGCTTCTGGGAGAACACTCTGAGAGTTCTCGATCAGACTGGGACCGACAGCCAGCTACGTAATCAACTGAGCATGGTGCACAAGGTAATTCAGACCAACCTGGATTATGAACTGGGGCATGTTGTACCGGCTGATTTCCTTTATTTCGATTCGGCGGATAAGCTGCTACAGTCTCGCATTCTGCCCAGAAATGTTCATGAAAAGACCATGAGCTGGATCAAGGGCTCAGAAGATGAACGTCTCATGGCACGCTCCTCTGGTCTCGTCTTCCTCATCAATAAGCTGGCCGGAAGCAACAATGAGATCGGCATCAAAGCGACAATTGACACGCTTGCCGATTTGATGGTGGAAGATCTCTCCAGAGGGAGCAGTACACTACGAAGCCGGCTTCCCGGGCTTCTGAACAAATGTGAACTACTCATGAGGGTAGGGGATGAGTACCGGATAGAGAGCGACATTTCCCGGGAATGGCGTGATGAGTTTAAAGGCCAACAACATCAATTAAACAGTCAGGCACATCGCATCGAGGCGGAGCGGGATGATCGCATTCGCCGAAAGTTCGGTGAACTGGTGGGCAAGCTCTCTTTGACTCAAGGGAGATCGAAAGTGCAGCGAGATATTTTTCCGTTGTTCAATGCACAGCTCCCTCTGGATCACAATAAAAAAATCTGCGTCTGGGTGCGGGACGGCTGGAACGTTGAGGAGGAATCGGTTCGAGCGGATGCCATGCAGGCGGGAAATCAATCTCCGACGATCTTTGTGTTAATCCCCAAGCGTTCCGCAGATGACCTGCGTCACTTTTTGATTGATTACAAGGCGGCCAAAGTAACTCTGGATAACCGGGGTGTGCAGAATACTCCGGAAGGCTCTGAAGCACGCTCAGCCATGGAAACAACTCAGCAGAACGCGGAAGGCAAAATCAAAGAGTTCCTGGAGGAATCATTCTCCGGCGCACGGGTATTCCAGAGCGGCGGCAACGAGATTACTGGGAACGATCTACTGGAAAATGTGCTCTTGGCTGCGGAAAACGCCTTGCAGCGTCTTTATCCGCAGTTTCATCTGGCAGACCACGTGGGATGGGAGAAGGTCTATGCCAGAGCCAAGCAGGGATCGCCCGATGCCCTCCAGGCCGTCGGCGCCGGCGACGAATGTGAACCTGCCAGAAATCCAGTCTGCAGGGCCATTTTGGAATTCATCGGCGCCGGCAGCCGAGGCGCGGATATTCGCAGCCACTTTGAGGCTTCGCCTTTTGGATGGCCAAGGGATGCAGTGGATGGCGCACTGCAGGTCTTGCTGGTGGCCGGCATTATTCGGGCACACGATGAACGCGGCAAAGTGGTAGAAGCCAAGGAGCTGGAGCGAAAAGCGGTAGGCAAAGCTTTGTTCAAGGTTGAAACTCCGAGGCCCACCACAGCGCAGTGCATCCAGGTTCGAAAGCTGTTTTTGAAGGTGGGCTGCCTGGCCAGGCCCAATGAGGAATTGATGATGGTCCCGCAGTTCCTGCAAAAGATGGGCGAACTTGCCATTCGAGCCGGCGGGGAAGCGCCCAGGCCGGCAGAGCCGGATACATCAAAGCTGGATGAAATCCGGCGAACTGGGGGAAATGAGCAGCTTTTGGGCCTGTTCAACTGCCGCGATGAGCTTGACCAGGCAATAGATCAATGGGCGAACCAGGCGGATCGCATCGAGGCCAATTGGGCGAACTGGACGGCGCTCCAGGAATTGCTAAAGCACATGGGCAGCTTGAAGGCAGCCGAGGAAACCAGGGGGCAGGCGGAAGTAATTAAAAGGCAGCGCATGCTTCTGGCCGAGCCGAATTTAGTAAAGCCACTTCTTAAGTCACTGGAAGACGCGCTTCGCAGTGATTTTTACCTTCAGCAGAAGAGGTACTCGGATGAGCTGCAAGAGAGGATGCATGATCTTTGGGCAGATCTCTACTGGCAGCAGTTGAAGGAAGAGCAGCAGGCCGGCATTCTTAGGGACTGCGATATCACAGAAGCGCCAAGACCTGCCCTGGGAACTTACGAGGAGTTGATTGCAGCCTTGAAGCGGTATCCTCTGGCCGGCTGGGGAGACCGGATCGATGCCCTTTCCGGTCGCTTTGCCAGGGCCAGGGAGATGGCTGCCAGGGCTCTGGAGCCGCAAATGCAGACCGTGCATATCCCGCGCCGGACCCTCAAGACCGAGCAGGATATCAATGCCTGGGTGCAAGAAGTGACCGATCAGCTCAAATCTGCGCTCAACAAAGGGCCGGTTGTGATTCGATAAGTGGAGGCCGATTCAATATGATCAAGAAGTTTTCCATCAAGAATTTCAAGAGCTACCAGGAAGCAGAGATGCCGCTTTCCACGCTCACCTTCTTTATCGGAGCTAACGCCTCAGGAAAAAGCAATGCTCTGGAGGCGATCCGGCTCTTATCCTGGCTGGCCAAAGGCACTCGTCTGGATGATATCGAAAGAGGAATCCAGGGAGCAGGAATGCTTGTTCGGGGAGAGCCGACCAATTTATTTCGAGATCCCGAGCAAGCCCTAGGAATAGGCTGCAATCTGTCGGGCATACCGGATGATTGGGGCCGGTTATCTCTGGAGGTCTGCCTGATTTCGGATCACCTGATCATCACGGGCGAGTTTGTAGGCAAAGAATCTGAACAGACACCATCCTCCACTCCGCTCTACAGGATAGATAGCCCGGCTAATGTGCAGACTGATGAGATCAGCGTGATGTACAACGATTTTAAAGAGGGACCAATTAAGCCGCACATTCCATGCTCCAATCGCCAGGCAATTTTTTACCAGCTCGATACGCCGGGGCGCTTTGATAAGGAAAACGAGAGGTCTCAGAGAATCATTCCTGCCGCGGTGAAGGCGATTCGGGAAATGCTCCGGGATGTGGTCTTTCTGGATCCGCAGCCTTCTGCCATGCGCGGTTACGTCCGGGTCAAGGATGATCGGATGAAGGAGAATGGCGAGAACCTATCAGGAGTTCTTTATAAAATTTGGAGTGGCGACCAATCTGAAAGGAGGGCGCTGCTCGAATTTGTTCGCTTCCTTCCTGAGCAAGACATCCTGGATATTCGATTTGTTAAGACGGAGACGAATGAGGTAAGGGTCAGGCTGGTGGAGTCCTTCGGCGGCAAGGAGAGCGTGGTTGATGCACCTGTTCTCTCTGATGGCACGCTGCGAGTTTTAGCGGTAGGAGCGACGCTGCTCTCAGCGCCTCGGGGATCTCTGGTTATTATTGAAGAGATTGATAACGGAGTTCATCCCAGTAGGGCTAAGAGCCTCATTATGCAGATCCGAGAGATTTCTCTGAATCGCAATCTAAGGGTGCTGCTGACCACTCACAATCCTGCTCTGATCGATGCCCTACCCGATGACTGCCGGGGAGATGTCCTCTGCTCTTACCGGGACCCTGACAAGGGCGACAGCCGCATCGTTCGGCTGGGAGATCTGGACCGATTTCCTGAACTTGTGGCCCAGGGGCCGCTGGGGCAGTTGATGACCAAAAAGGTGCTGGACCGTTTTCTGAAAGACAAAAGCACCCCGGAAGAGCGCCAGAAGGCGGCGTTGGACTGGCTGGATGATCTGGAGAAAAGGGTGTCGTAATGAGCGCAATATGCCTGATCGATACCTCGGTGTTCATGGAGATTCTCAACGTTCCAGGAAAAGCATCGCATCACAAGAAGACAGCGGATCTTCGTTATTTTAATTGGCTAACCTCAGGTTATAACCAATGGTCACGAACTACCACCACAGAGACACAGAGCGCACGGAGGACTCACAGAGAACTCTATTATTCCATTACCCACTCGAAACAGCTAGGAACCAAAACAAGCTCCGTACCTTTGCAAACAAGCTCCGTACCTTTGCAGACAAGCTCCCATCTTTTGCAGACAAGCTCCCATCTTTTGCAGACAAGCTCCCATCTTTTGCAGACAAGCTCCCATCTTTTGCAGACAAGCTACCCACATTTGCAGACGATCTCCGAACATTTGGAGCGGCTTGAATTGCGCCATCCGGGTAAACCAACCCACCCCGATCAGGGTTACAGAGCAAAGAACCGGATCCCGGAGCAGGAAGCGAGGAAATGAGTGGAATGCAGCCGCTGGAAAAGAGCTTGAGGAGCAAGCTGGAGCGCGTCGTTCGAGAAGCTAGAGACATTGCCGAGGCTGCCGCCAGGGCCTCTTTAGAGCAGCTTGGTGTTAGGGAAACCAATCCCCGTTCCTATCTCAACGAAGATGAGCGCAAGCTGGGTGCAAAGCTGCGTGCCCACGGTCGGCAGCTTGGCGATGCCCGAAGCCCGGACGGGCAGCAGAAGATCGACCGCCTGGTGGAAGAGGTGGCCTACCAGCACTGGCACCGCATGCTCTTCGCTCGCTTTTTGGCGGAGAACAATCTGCTCATGTATCCCGATCCGGTGCAGCCCATCCCCATCACCCTGGAGGAGTGCCAGGATCTGGCTGCCGAGGAGGGGGCCAGGAACGGCTGGGAGCTGGCGGCCCGTTTTGCTGCCCGAATGCTGCCCCAGATCTTCCGGCCCGACTCGCCGATCTTTTTGCTGGCGCTGCCCCCGGAGCACCAGCGGAAATTGGAGAAGCTGCTGGCCGGGCTGCCGGCAGAGGTCTTTTTCGCCTCCGACTCTCTGGGCTGGGTCTACCAGTTCTGGCAGGCCAGGAGGAAGGATGAAATTGATGCGCTAGGAGCAAAAATTGGTGCTCGTGAGCTGCCCGTGGTAACGCAACTCTTCACCGAGCCGTACATGGTTTCTTTCCTGCTGGATAACTCCCTGGGAGCCTGGTGGGCGGCCCGTCGGCTCAGCGAGGACGACCTGCTGAATGCCAAAGATGAGGAGGAGCTGCGCCAGAAGGCATCGCTGCCCGGCGTGCCCCTGGATTATCTGCGTTTCGTGCGGGGCGAGGACGGCAGGTGGGCCCCGGCAGCCGGGACTTTCGACGGCTGGCCGGAGCATTTGAGCGAGTTCAAAGCCCTCGACCCCTGTACCGGCTCTGGCCATTTCCTGGTGGCAGCCCTGCCCATGCTCGCGTCCATGCGCGCGGAGCGGGAGGGGCTTTTGCCTGCGGAAGCGGTGGACGCCGTTCTGCGGGAAAATTTGCACGGCCTGGAGATCGACCCGCGCTGCGTGGAGCTAGCTGCTTTTGCCCTGGGCTTTGCCGCCTGGCGCTATCCGGGGGCGGGAGGATACCGGATGCTGCCGGAGCTAAATTTGGCCTGCTCGGGACTCTCAATCAGCGCCAGCAAAGAGGAGTGGCAGGACCTCGCTAAAATAAATAGTAGTAATAATATTAATAATAGTAATAATATGGAAATCGTCCTGGGAGACCTTTACGACCAATTCAAGGACGCTCCCCTTCTTGGAAGCCTGATTAATCCGAAGCTCACGCTTTTCAACGGCAACATTTTGGGGCTGCGTTGGGAGGACATCTCCCCGCTTCTGACTAAAGCCCTTTCCAGCGAGGCCGACTTGGAAAAGGTGGAGATGGGCGTGGTGGCGCAGGGAATTGCGAAAGCAGCGCAGATGATGGCCATGAAATACCACCTGGTCCTCACCAATGTTCCTTATTTGGCAAGGGGCAAACAGAACGAGGAGTTGAAGGAGTTCTGCGAGAAACATTATTCTGCAGCTAAAAATGATCTTGCAACCGTATTTCTGGACCGATGCCTGGAATTTTGCAGGGAAAGCGGCACGGCGAACGTCGTCATTCCTCAAAATTGGCTCTTTTTAACCAGCTACAGAAAATTTCGTGAGAGACTGCTGAAGGAGAATGCCTGGCATATGATTGGCAGGCTGGGATTTGCAGCTTTCGAAATTATGGACTGGTGGGCATTCAATACAACACTCGTCAGTATTGGCCGAAGGAGGAAGAGTATCCCGTCTAGTCTTTTTGCATCTGATCAAGAAGTTGTTTCAGGTCTCATCTCTGGTATTGACGCCTCAGAAACACGTCAACCAGCTGAGAAGGCTCTCCTCCTCCGAACTGCTGAAATTAAACAAATAGAGCAGGAGAAGCAACTAGAAAATCCGGATTCTAGGGTAGCATTTCAAAAAATGGAGGGAGCTTTGCTCGAAAACTTTGCCGTTGCTCTCAACGGAATGCATGGAGCTGATTCCCCCAGGTTTAGATTAATGTTCTGGGAAATTACAGATAGAATCCTGTGGCGTTTCCTTCAAAATACGGTGGATCGGACATGTGAATATGCGGGACGAAGCGAAGTTTTTTTCTGGCCTGATGGTGGAAAAATCCATATCTCTAACTCTAAGGCAAGAATACAGGGGCATTCGGGCTGGGGCAAAACTGGCATCATTGTAAGCATGATGAAGGATTTGCATTGCACCACATATTCTGGAGAAGCTTTTGATATAAGTTGTTCACCCATCATCCCCCACAATCCTGACCATTGCCCAGCCATCTGGTGTTTCTGTTCCTCACCAGAGTACAATGAAGCAGTTAGATATATTGATCAAAAGTTGAATGTAACCAATGCCACCCTCGTCAAAGTCCCCTTCGACCTGGAACGCTGGCAAAAGGTCGCCGCCGAAAAATACCCGTCCGGCCTGCCCAGGCCCTACTCCGACGACCCCACCCAGTGGATCTTCCACGGCCACCCGGCCCAGAGCGATGCGCCGTTGCAGGTGGCTCTGGCCCGCTTGCTGGGCTACCGCTGGCCTGCCGAGCTGGACGCAAAGATGGAGCTGTCCGACGAGGCCCGCGCCTGGGTAAAGAAATGCGACGATCTGCTCAAATTCGAAGACGACGACGGCATCGTCTGCATCCCCCCCGTGCGCGGGGAGGCGGCGGCAGCGGACTATCTGCTCAACCTGCTGGCCGCGGCCTACGGCCCGGAATGGAGCACGGACAGGCTCAGCGAGCTGCTGAAAGCTGCCGACCACGCGGGCAAGTCGCTGGAGAGCTGGCTACGGGAGAAATTCTTCCTACAACACTGCAAGCTCTTCCAGCACCGGCCCTTCATCTGGCACATCTGGGACGGCCTACACGACGGCTTTGCGGCGCTGGTCAACTACCACAGGCTTGACTCCAAGCTGCTGGAGAGCCTGATTTACACCTACCTGGGCGACTGGATCTCTCGCCAGAAGGACGACATCAAAAGCGGCGTGGACGGGGCAGCGGAGAAGCTGGCCGCTGCCGAGGCGCTCAAAAAGCGGCTGGAAATGATACTGGAAGGCGAAGCGCCTTACGATATCTTTGTGCGCTGGAAGCCCATTGGGCAGCAGCCCATCGGCTGGAACCCGGACTTAAACGACGGCGTGCGGCTGAATATCCGGCCCTTCCTGAGCGTGCCCGATGTGGGCCGGAAGGGCGCGGGAGTGCTGCGGGAAAAGCCCAACGTCAACTGGAACAAGGACCGTGGCAAGGACGTGGAGAGCGCGCCGTGGTATCACAAATTTGGGGGCGATCGGATCAATGATTGCCATCTGAGCCTGAAGGAGAAAAAGGCTGCACGCGGAAGATAGGGGAAAAATGGCGAAATAGAAAGCTTCATGGTCCTGCAGGCCCACCAAAGCTTAAATAGTAAGGTTCCTTATTTAACAAGAAGAGATGATTTGATGGCACATCCTATCGAGATCGGGTTGGTCCTGGAAGGTGAAGACGCGCTGGATTTCATAGAGGATTTAAGGAATCCAAAGAAGCCCACCAAAGAGCAGATGGAGATGTTTCGAGAAGCCGTCAGAATTTATAAGGAGCATCCGTTTTAATTCTTTATTTATGTCGGCGATTGATGAAAAAGCGCTCCGCATTGTTCCGCTGACACGTATTGATACACTTGCCAATTTCTACTCGGCCAATGATGATCTGAACGACTTCTTGGAGAATGAAGCTATAAGGTCCCAGGAGAATCTCCTGAGCAAGACTTTTCTGTGCTTTTGCCGAGGTCATATTGCAGGATTCTTGACTCTTGTTACAGATACGATCGAGGTCAAACTGGTAGATGTAGGCGATGGCGTAAGTGGTTATCCCCATCAAAAGTATCCTGCGATCAAGATTGCTCGATTAGCAGTTGATAAAAAGTTCGAGCGTAAGGGTGTTGGAAGGTTTTTGATTCTTGCTGCAGTAGGTAAAGTCCATCAGATCTCGAAGGACGTGGGATGTAGATATATCACACTTGACTCAAAACGCGAGTCTGTTGGTTTTTATGAGAAATTTGGATTCAAAATTATAAAGAGATATGCTAACCGCAACTTCCCGCCCATGTATCTCAACATGTATCCAATAGTCCAACAGATGCTCCAAGAAAATCCGGATGAATGACTATCATTTGTGGCTGGAAGAAAACGGGCTGCATACGGGAGATAGCGGAAAATGGCGAAATTGAATGCTTCATGGTCCTGCAAGGCCCGCCCGTGAGGATGAAACCGAGGCGAACTCAACAGATCCGGCCTTGATGCTCGAAAGGATGCTCTAGCCCAAAGATTAAATCCAAAGCAACTAAAAGCATTATTGGAGAGATGCAAGGTGAACACTACTGCAAAATCATCAGGTTTTCAGGACCTCATTGAAGCGGTTGAGTCTCTGCCATTGGAAGATCGATCCCTCCTCGTGGAGATCGTAAACAAGCGCATCATAGAGAAGCGTCGTGCTGAACTGGTCTCCGAGGTTATGGAATCAAGGGACGCATTCAGGCAGGGCAATCTAAAACGCGGCACTGTTGAAGACCTCATGAAGGATCTGTTAGATTGATCACGGTTGTCTGGAGCCCCGGATTCAATAGATCATGCAAACAGTGAAGAGCCAAAAATATGGGAAGTGGAACATGAACCTAAACGCAGCCATCATCGACCAGAGGCTCAATTCTGTGTGCGATGCAATTAAGGATCGAGCCCAAGAAGAGCTCAATATTGCAGATGAGGAACGGCTCAAATCTCTGGCCTTCGTCCACCTCTCTGTGATGACATTGCTCGATCTGTCCGAGGATGATGCCTTTGACTGCCTGGTCGAAGGCGGCCAGGACTTTGGCGTGGATGCCATCTACACTTCACAGGAGCGTGAGGGCGAGTTCACAGTCAGCCTTTTTCAGGGAAAATACAGCCGCAATCTCGAAGCAGCCTCAGGTTTTCCGGAAAAAGGGATCAAAGAGCTCATCAACGCTATCCGCCATCTCTTCGATCCCTCATTGGAACTGAAAAATATAAACCACCGCCTCAGGGTCAAAGTGGAGGAGATCCGCTCCCTGATCCGGGACGGCTACATCCCCCAGGTTCGAGCCCTGGCCTGTAACAATGGCATCATGTGGAACGAAGCCGCCCAGGAGACCATCACTCAAGAGAGGTTCGGCAATCAGGTCACCTGGGAGTATGTCAACCACGACCGTTTGATCATGATAATGCAGACCGCAAAGCCGGTCGATGACATCCTGCGCCTCTCTGGGAAATTTCTGGTTGAAGATATCGGCTTTTCCCGGGTGCTAGTGGCAAGAATAGCCGTCACTGAGATAGCCGACCTGATCAAACGACATGGAGAACGCCTCCTGGAGAAAAATATCCGGCAATATCTCGGGCTGCTGGGAAACCGGGTCAATGAGGCGATGCGAGACACTCTCCGGGGCAGCGAGAGGAATAACTTCTATTTTTTCAACAACGGACTGACTTTGACCTGTGAAAAATTTGATTACAATTCACTTCAAAAAGAAGATATAAATTTGCATGTGAAGAACCTGCAGATCATCAACGGCGGCCAGACCTGCATCACCATCTTCAAGACCCTGACGAGCATGCAGGAGTCCGATTTTCCCTGGGACGCCTACGTTCTGGTTCGACTCTACCAACTGCCCGAGCATAATGAGGATCTTGTTCGCAAAATCACCTTTGCCACCAACAGCCAAAATCCGGTCGATCTTCGTGACCTGAGGGCCAACGACGAACGGCAGCGGCTACTTGAGATCGATATTGGCCAGTTGGGTTTTTCCTACCGACGAAAAAGAACGGACCAATCGTTAAAGCCAAAAGATATCACCTCTGGGGTAGCGGCTGAGGCCATTTTATCCATCTGGAGAAGAAGGCCGCATCAGGCAAAGTTCCTGGCCCGAGAGCATTTCGGAAAGCTGTATGATATCATCTTTTCCAGCGACCTCAATGGCGCCCAGGCGATCACTGCAACTCTGATCTATCGAATAGCCGAAAACAAAAGAAAAAGGCCGCCGGAGGGCGCTCCCCAGTTCATCAGCTACGCATCCTGTTTCATATCCATGCAGATGGGGAAATACCTGTTAAAGGACCTGGGCTGCACATTCGCCGGTTTGACGCACAAGAACTATGAAACAGCAAGGCAACTGGTTGAGCGGAAGGGTGATGAATATTTCAGCCAGGCTGTCTCTGATGTGGAGAAAGCACTGAAAATGCTGTACGGCGAATCGGATGTTTCGCTTCAGCAGCTATCTGCCACATTCCGGCGTGGGGATCTTATCGAAAAACTAGAACATCTGGATTGAACAACTAATGACTTAAACCTGGAAAAACGTAGAAGATGGCCCTCCCTGCCGGGACGGAGTGGATCGAGTTCAAAGATATGGAGATCAAAAGGAGTCGCACATAAGGAACTTGCTCCAGGAAATGCGCTCAGAGGGTTCAATCAAGGCGCACAGAGCAGGGCGAAGATCAGTCTGGTTATCGTCTAAACCTGAGTCATAAATCTTCAAGTTAGACGAAAAAAGTGACCTAAATATTACGCCTGAAATCTCGGAAATAACTAGCAGAAAACGCATTTGCTTTGGTCTAAAACGTCTAAAATATAAACTGAATTTAGACCATGTTTAGACAAAACGGAGGATTGGAACATGATTCAAAAGAAAAGCTGTTTGCTCCAGGAAATGCGCACCGATGGTGCAATCAAGGCTCAAGGAAGAGGTACCAGATCTAAATGGATATTGTCTAAAACGCGTTATAAATCTCCGAGTTAGACCAGTGATAATGGTCTGAATATGATGCCCGAAATCCAGTAAATACCGAGCTGCAATGCGATTTAACACTAGTCTAAACACGTCTAAATAGATTTGATTTAGACTACTATTTAGACGAGACAACGCAAAAAGAGAACGAATGGTGGACCAAAGAAGATGACAAAAATCATAGAATTACTCATCCAATCGATACACTCTGCAGCCAGGTACAACTCTGAAGCCCAGGTCGCCCCCGCCTGCATTCTCTGGCCGGACTACAACCGCCAGTGGGAGGCAGTGATTCCCCGTTTGCAAGAGGAGATGCCGGAGCTGGTAATCCACGGCAACTACCGGCCTGAGAAGCGCACCGGTCCGGCCATCTGGCTTCGCTGCCTGCTGGCCCGCAAGATTGAGGATGTGAAACTCCCAGCTGGCAGGCCAGCTATCATCTATCTGCCCGGCCTCAGCCGCCAGGACGTCAGAATGCTTGATAGCAGCCCGGATGACATCAAGCCGCTGGCCGAGCTGCAATACCGGGGAGCTTTCTGGTCTCAGATCAATGCCAACGACTGGACGGTATTCATGTTCCTCAAATCCGATCAGGGAGGCCTGGGCCTGGATGCGGCCAAAGATACTGAGACCAAGAACGCCATGCAGTTGGCCCTCTACCGCCTTCTCGATGAAAATATTGAACAGCTAAGGGGAAAACGGCTGGATAAAGACTTTTTTAACACCCTGCTCACGGGGGATTCCCAGCGAAACCTCCTGCAATGGCTCAACTCAGAGGACGCCTTTCGAGAAAGCCGGGGCGAGAATGAATGGCAAGCCTTTGTGGAGGTCTGCAAATCCCAGTTTGCCTTCCATCCTGCCGAAGAAGGCATCCTCGCCGGAGCGGCCAAGCTGGCCTCTCATGCCGCCGGGCCCTGGAAGTCGGTCTGGGAGCGGTTTTGCGAGGCCCCCCGTCTCTATCCCAATATCCCACTCCAAATCCGCAAATGTAAACCGCCCGCGGATACCATCTACTGGCACAGCAGCGGAGACAGCTCTCTGGAAGGCTGGCCCCAGTGGAATGAAGAGCAGGAAGGCAAACTTCGCCAGGACCTTGTCCTTTTGGGCAGCCTTCCCTCCCATGTGGCCAGGAAAAAGATAGAGGAACTGGAAAAGCAGCATGCAACAAGACGAGCCCTCATCTGGGCACAGATCGGGGAAGCTCCGCTTGCCCAGGCTCTGGAGCACCTCTCCATTCTCGCCCGCCTCACCGGTAATTCTCTGGCCGCGGGAACGATTGACGACCTGATGGCCGGCTACGCCGCCTCTGGCTGGAGGGCGGACGATGCCCTCCTGCGCGCCCTTGCCTATGTGAAGAGACCGGAGGATTTTGAAGCGGTGAAAATAGCCATCAGAAATACCTACCTCCCCTGGGCCGAGGAGTCGGCCAGACACCTGCAAAAAGCCGTAAGCGAGTCCGGCTATCCCGGCGGCAATTCATCCACCCAAAAATCCCCATCCTATACCGAAGGAGAGTGCCTGCTTTTTGTGGACGGCCTGCGCTTTGATGCGGCGAAACGGCTGGCAGAGCTGCTCGCCCAAAAAGGATACCGGATTGATGAGAGGATAACCTGGGCGGCATTGCCTACCGTCACAGCAACGGGCAAGCCCGCGGTTTCACCCGTTCGAGATAAGATAAAGGGCGTTGATGCCGACCTTAATTCCAATACCGATTTTGAGCCAGGCGTAGCAGCGTCCGGCCAATCGCTAAGGGGCGGCTATCATCTGAAAAGGCTTTTGAAGGAGGCCGGATGGGAAGTCCTTGATCGCTCATCGAACGGCACGGGAAAAGGCAACTCCTGGTGCGAGTTTGGCAACACCAATATAGATTCCGAAGGACACAATCGAGGCTGGAAACTCGCCTTTCATCTGGAGAGCATTCTTGGCGAGATCCAGGATAAAGTGGTGCAGCTCTTGGCCGCCGGCTGGAAGAATGTTCGCATAGTAACCGACCACGGCTGGCTTCTTCTTCCCGGCGGCCTTCCCAAAACATATCTCCCCTCAGTGCTCACCGAGAATAAATGGGGCCGCTGTGCTGTGCTAAAGCCAGGGCCGGCAACTGAGGAACGGCTGTATCCCTGGTACTGGAATCCTGAGAGGCATTTCGCACTGGCTGACGGCATCAGTTGCTTTCGGGAAGGAACGGAATACGATCACGGCGGCCTGAGCCTTCAAGAATGCCTGACTATCGAGCTTAATGTCAGAGCAGGAGACGCTACGGAGAAAACTGCTGGCGTCGAGATCACCGATGCAGTATGGAAGGGGCTGCGGTGTACCGTTGCCCTGGAGGGTAGCTTTCAGGGTCTGACGCTTGATGTCCGTTCCCAGCCGGGCAATGCGGCGTCAAGCAAAGTCGTGGGAACAAAGCTTATAAAAGACAACGGGACCGCCTCAGTGGTTGTCGAAAAAGAAGAGCTTGAGGGAACCGGCGCTGCCATAGTTCTCCTCGATGCAAAAGGCAAGTTAGTAGCTATGCAAGATACAGTAATTGGCAAAGGCAGTAAATAGATGTATTCAATGGGAGTATTTCAATGAATGAACTTGATCAACTGGATCAGCTTGCAGCCACCTCGCTGGATGGTTATCTCGTCCGCAAAGACCTGGTCAGAACCTTCAGCCGCCAATTTCCCGTACCTACTTACGTCGTTGAATTTCTCCTGGGGCGTTACTGCGCCAGCGTTGATGATGATGAAATAGAGGAGGGTCTGCAAGTCGTCGAACGCCAGTTGAAATCGCGTGCCGTCAAGGCTGGAGAAGAAGAATTATTCAAGGCTCGGGCCAGGGAAAACGGCGAGGTCAAGATCATTGATATCATCACCGCCCGCCTGGATGCCAAAACCGATTCATATTTAGCTACCCTGCCCAGCCTCCAGCTGGCAGATGTCAGGATTACCCCGGAACTGGTCAAAGAGCACGAGCGCATGCTGACCGGCGGTTTTTACGCGGAAATTACCCTCAAGTATGATGCAGCCATTGCTCAGGAGAGCCGCGGGCGACCATTCGGGGTGGACAGCCTCCGAGAGATCCAGCTCTCAAAAAGGGACGTGCTGGATGTCCTGGTAAGAGCCAGAAAAAGTTTCACCACCGAGGAATGGAAGGCCTTTTTGCTGCGCAGCATCGGCATTGAGCCGGCATCTATGTCTGAGCGGGCTAAAAATGCGCTCTTGCTGCGCATGGTGCCGCTCGTGGAAAGGAACTACAATCTCGTGGAATTGGGGCCCCGTGGCACAGGAAAGAGCCACCTTTTCCAGCAAATATCCCCCTATGCTCACCTGATCTCGGGCGGCAAAGCTACCGTTGCCAAGATGTTTGTCAATAATTCGACGGGTCAACGCGGCCTGGTTTGCCTGTACGATGTCGTTTGTTTCGATGAGGTCTCTGGAATCTCCTTTGATCAGAAAGACGGCATCAACATAATGAAAGGCTACATGGAATCAGGCGAATTCAGCCGCGGCAAGGAGAGCATCCGGGCGGACGGCAGCCTGGTGCTGGTCGGCAACTTTGAAGTTGATGTCGAACATCAGCAGCGCATCGGCCACCTCTTCGGCCCCATGCCCAAAGAGATGCGAGACGACACGGCTTTCATGGACCGCATTCATGCTTTTCTTCCCGGCTGGGATGTACCCAAGATCGGCAAGGAATATTTAACCGATCATTTCGGCCTGGTCAGCGATTTTCTATCCGAATGCTGGACCCAACTGCGCAATCAAAGCCGAGTCTCCTCACTTCAGAATAGGGTGTTCTTTGGCGGTGCTCTGAGTGGCCGGGATATCAATGCGGTGAACAAAACGGTCAGTGGTCTCTTAAAGCTCCTCTATCCAGGAAGCGAGTCAGCCGTCCCGGATGAAGACCTGGAATGGGCTTTACGTATTGCCATGGAAGCTCGAAGGAGAGTCAAAGAGCAGCAGAAGCGGATAGGTGCCGCAGAGTTTCGCAATACTCATTTCAGCTATGTCCTGGGAGCGGACGGCATCGAGAAGTTTGTCTCCACCCCGGAATTGCAGAGCGAAAACAGCATTGGAAGCGATCCAATGGAGCCGGGACAGGTCTGGACCATCAGCCCGGGTGGAATGGAAGAGCATGCTGGATTGTATCGCATTGAAGTTAGCGAGGGTCCTGGGTCCGGAGTAAAAATACTCAACAAACCGGTGCCTCCCGCATTCCGGGAAAGCATGAGCTATGCCGAACAGAATCTTTATGCCAGATCTACCCAGTTAGTGGGTGACAAAGACCCGAGACATCATGAATTTACCATCCAGCTAAGGGCTTTTGATGCCTCGAAATCAGGAGCAAAGCTGGGCGTTGCGGGCCTGGTCGCACTATGCACTTCATTGCTCAAGAAGAGCATTCGTGGCGGCTTAATCATAGTCGGCGAAATCGCACTTGGAGGATCAATCGAACCCATCCATAACCCGGTAATGATCGCGGAAATCGCCGTGGAAAAAGGAGCGACCGCCCTGCTCATGCCCGTAACCTGCCGCCGCCAACTTGTTGATCTTTCTGACGATATGGCGACAAAAATTAATATTCAATTCTACCTGGATGCCAGAGAAGCGCTGCTAAAGGCCATTGTTGAGTGAATGATCGAGACAAGAGATAATTAACATCTACGGTTTAGAGTTCATTATCTCTTTCCAGGGTATTCCATTTATCAGAGCCATGATTGGCAAAATTGTAGCAGTAATAAAAGTACCAATGCTTCGGAGATCATAAATTCTTATCGATAGTAATTCAGCCCTTTGTTTTTGCATGATTTCAAGCATTGAGGTGATCGAATTGATCTCTTCGCCTTTGGAGATATAGTCTTTCTGCGATGCTAGAGCTTCGACCCTCTGTATCTGTTCCATTATCCTCATATTTATCGGTTCCAATTCTTTCTCGATCTGGCTGCTTATCATGGCCTGAATTGCATCTAAACCGGCAAAAAAGAAGGCCGCTCCAATCATGAGCAATATAATAAAGAATATGGTTTCGTAAACTGAAAGACCAATTGGCGTATAATAGGTTGTAATTGCGAGAGATATACAAATGAAATAATAGATCAATACCTTTAGAATAAAGCTCTTAAGGGATTTCAGTTTCAAATCTGAATTAAGTACATCCCTCGTTACAGAAGATCGCTCAAGCTTTTTTCCGGCCTCTCTCAGGGACCAAGCCATATTTAGAATGATCCAAAGAATTGTTGCTAAAAGAAAGAGAACAATAAATATAAGTATATCATTATAAACATCTAATAATCTGCCTAAATTACTTCCTCTTTCATCGCAAAAATATTGAGTACTCAGTCCGTTTATTAAAAAAATTGGTGCAATAATATATACAATTAATAAATAGTATAAATATGACGTTCTAAATTTGTCTTCAAGAATTTTACAAAAGCTGAATTCCGAGGAAGCATAAAATAGATCAAGCAATCTGAAGTTCTTTTTCATATATACCATTAGGTAGAATACTCCAGCTATCTGATATGCAATTAGAGTGCTTACTGCTACTGATGAGAGTTGATGCATCTTATTCCATTCAAAGAAAACGACATATCTGCTAAAGAGCCAATATAATAAAAGTATCATCGTTCCAATTAACAACGAGATAACCGGAACTGGGACGGGAATTTTTCTAAGTGCACTTTCCATCCAAGTCCAACTACAGTCTTCGGCCATTGGAACACCTCGAACGTTTCAAATCTCCTTCTTGGTAAGCTCAATCATCACATTTTTTGATCCAGGAATGCTGATGATTGAGGAATTGGTATAGTAGCCCTCCAGCTCTAATTTAAGGGAGTAATCTCCTCTCCTTAGGTAAACTGTAATAGGGTTATGGGTATCTCCTATGTATTCCTTATCAAGCCTTGCTTCAGCACCCTCTGGATCGGATTTGATTATTACCTCAATGCCGGATGAACTGGGCCCGGATATTGCAGTGGTCTGGGAACAGGGCGGCAGTTCTTCTTCATCCTTGATGTTGTTATGCAGAGAATTGTTAACGGTGTTGTTTCCGGATCTATCCAGAGAGAGACCCAGGAGATTGTTGGTGATGTTGTTGGCGGAGAGATCGTTGTTGATGCCGCATTTGAGTATCATTCCTTTTTTATTTTCAATTATCTCATTGCCAGATACTCTTGTCTTCCAGGCTTTTTCCAATTCCATTCCGATATTATTCCCATTGATTCTGTTCCTCGATATATTATTTCCTAGAGATTTAAAGAGGAAGATGCCTTTTCCCAAATTATCGCTTAAATTGTTTCCTTTGATGAGGTTATTATCAGATTCTTTTATGATCATTCCTTGCATATTTTTGCTAAAGAGGTTGCCCCTGATATTATCTTCGCGAGAAAGCTCCAGGTTTAGACCGGCCTGATTATTCTCTTGAAGACTATTCCCGGAAATCAAATCATTGGTGGAATTTACCAGAGAGATTCCGAGGGTGTTATTGAAAGCGGTATTGTTCAGGAGAGCATTCTTAACTGAGCTTTCCAGCTTGATGCCGCACTCGCTGCCCGTTATGCTGCAGTTTTTTATAGTGGATTGGCTGGTGTTCAATAGAAATATTCCATTGAGATTGCCATTCAAGTCCAGGTCCTTAAAGGTCATATTCCTGCAATTAATGCAGCAAACAACCCCTGCCGCAGAGGAAGCGTCCAGAACCAGGTTGTATAGACCCACCAGGTAATAGACAGACCTGGAGTTCACAAGGTTACTTATGTCGATGTCATTCCTGCCGCTGGCTGCAAAGTTGTAGTTATTGTTCTGCATTCGGTTGTCCCTTAGAATATTATCCAGGGAAGCATCAAGCTTAATTCCAATGCTGTCACTTGAAGAAACCTCATTTCCTTTCAGCTCATTGTTCTTTGAACCCATGAATAGGATTCCGAATCTATTCTCGCGAAGCGTATTGTTCAGGATGCTGTTATTGCAGGAGGCGTCAAGCTTTATTCCATACTTATTGTCGGCGAGCACATTGTTCTCGAGGACGTTCTGGCCTGAGCTGTTGATAAGAATTCCGTTTTCGCTGGCGTAAATTGTATTATTAGCTATGATGTTATTATCCGACTCTACCCTGATCCCTGCCCAGAGATCAAAATAACTCCCCTGAGAGTTATTGATTTCAAATCCTTCCAGGGTCACTCCATCCGCTTCAATAATAAATCCGCTTTCGTTATAGTTCCCATTCACCATTGGCCTTCCTGAGCCAGTGTCAACGCCCCGCACGACCATGGGCTTATTCGCGACGATGTTCTCAATATATACTCCACTTTGCACCTCTACTATATCGCCCGGCTGGGCATGATAGATTCCCAAACCGATGGTGCTGTAGTCGCAGCCATCCTGGCATACTGTGACCACTTCAGCATCCACTAACTCGAATGCTAATAATATAATTAATAAAGAAGAAAGAATCAGGGGTATTTTACCATAGGAATTATACAACCAGGATTTCTGGGCGAACATGTTCCTAAATATTCATCGTCTCAAATAAGTATCTTTCGTTTTCAATTAGGCTCGAATTATATACTTCAATTTAAAAAGTAAGTGTGATATCTTGCTATGCCATGACGTTAGAGCTTATGTGCATCCCATAGCCTGGCAGATTTATCAGAGCTTGCTGTAACAAGCCTTGTAATTGAGACATGCCCCTCCTGCTTTCTTTGAGCTACAATCCCGGCAAGGGCTCATAAACGCCCCGCCGGACAGTCTCCGCAGTATTGATCCCACCAATCCGCAGAGGTCAAGTTGAGTGTCAGACGGCGACATGCTTCGCAGACAAGGTCCTCAGTTTGAATGTACCAGGCTCTGGCTGTTCCATCAAGGCTTGCTGTGATCAGTTTTTCTCCATCAGGACTAAAGGTTACCAAGACAACATCATCGTCATGCCCCAGGCGTTGCATCTCCTGCCCGGTCTGCACATCCCAGATCCTGGCCTCCGTTCCCTCCGGACATCCTGTTCGACTTCCCGTCGCCAGCATGGTTCCATCCGGGCTGAAGGCCACAGCGTACCCATACGAACCGAGACTTATCTTAAGCAGATCTTCTCCGGTGGATACGTCCCAAATCCAGGCTAAATTGTCGTAACTTGCCGTGGCCAGCTTCCTTCCGTCCGGGCTGAAGGCCACAGAATTCACCCTGTAGCCGCCATTATTGAGGGGAAGACCATCTCCGTTAGATAAATCCCATATTTCGGCATTATTGCTTCCCGTGGCTAGCTTTTCCCCATCTGGGCTGAACGCTATAGAAAATACATAAAATGCATGCTCTAACGGATGCAACAGAAGTTCTCCGGTAGATGCATCCCAGATCCTGGCTGTATAATCCTCACTTGCAGTAGCGATCTTAGTCCCGTCAGGACTGAAAGCCACTTTGGTAACACTGGCGTTGTGCCCCGACAAATTAAGCAGAAGTTTTCCAGTAGATGCATTCCAGACTCTTGCATTATGATCCTCACATGCCGTTGCGATCCTAGTCCCATCCGGGCTGAAGGCCACCGAGTAAACAGTTCCCTTGTGTCCCGGCAGATCAAATATGATGCTTCCGCTAGATGCATCCCAAACCGTGGCGTTCCCACCACGTGTTCCCATGGCCAGCTTTTTACCATCCGGACTGAAGGCGATTGAAATCACCCCGCTATCTTGCTTTGGAAGGTAGAACTGTGCCTTTCTGGCGGATAAATTCCAGACCATGGCGGTTTTATCCTCACTTCCTGCCGCCATCTTGGTTCCATCCGGACTGACGACTAGAGCCTGCACATCATCCTCAAATTTCACGCAAGCCAGCTCTCTTGTAGCTACATCCCAGACCCTGGATGTACCATCAAAGCTTGCCGTAGCCAGCCTTTCTCCATCAGGACTGAAGGATATTGCCCATATCAGATCTTCATGTCCCATGCGAGCCTGCACATTTCCTGTAGATAAATCCCAGACCTTAGCTGTTTTGTCACGACTTGCTGTTGCCAGCTTCTTCCCATCCGGGCTGAATGCTACAGAATATACCACATTGGTGCAATGATCTAAGCTGAATAGCTCCTTTCCGGTAGATCCATTCCAGATCCTGGCTTTGCCGTCCCTAGATCCTGTAACCAGCCAGGTTCCATTTGGATTGAAGTCTACGGAATGCACTTGATCTGGATGATTCACCCCTAGCAACAAGGCTCCAGTAGATGCATCCCAAACCTTAGCGGTACGATCCTCACTTCCCGTAGCCAGCCTTGTCCCGTCCTGGCTGAAGGCTACTGAGTACACCATTCCGTGATGCATTAACGGATAAAGAAGTAGTCTCTCTCCAGAAGATGCATTCCAAACCATTGCAATACCATCCTTACTTCCCGTAGCCAGCCTTTTCCCATCAGGGCTAAAGTCTACTGACAACACTCCCCGATTATGCTCCAGTCTTTTTATCTCCTGGCCGGTCTGAATATCCCAAATACGGGCAGTACTGTCATCGCTTCCTGTAGCGAGCCATTTTCCGTCTGGGCTGAAGGCTACAGAGTATACGATACCATTATGCTTTAGCGGACTATTTAGCAGCTTTTTTCCAGAAAATGCGTCCCAGACCATTGCCGTTCCATCCGCGCATCCCGTAGCCAGCCTTTTCCCTTCTGGGCTGAAGGCCACTGACCAAACCCTATCGTTATGTCTTATCTCGGCAACTGGGCGAGGCAACAATGCCAGTCCGCGCCGAAGGGCCAGGTCTCCGTCAAAGGTCACATTATGGCTCAGCGACTCAACGGCGAGCTGAACGCTCTCAATCAATCCGGCAGGACTGCTTAGAGCCCGCTCAGATTGAGCCGCTAGATCCTTAGCCATGGATGCTTCCCTCTCCGCTTCCGCCCGTGCCCAAGGCGAACCTACGGGAACGGCCATCGTTCCCTGAACCTGATCAAGGATGACTGCGCCCGGGCCAAGCTCGTCCCCGGTTGTCAGGTCGCCTGATATTCTGAACTCCAGCCTTCGAGCTTCGCTAACATTGAACTCATTGCTTTTATTGCAGCCGGAAGATAGGCAGCGCAGTTTGCTGTAGAGTGCACTGTAGCTTTCCCAGATCTCCTTCTTTGCTACATTCCATGATGCTCCAAATACGATGCCATCGTCGCAAATGAGCCTTAGCTGTATGGTGTTCTGGTTACCAGAGACAAAGCAGGAGAAATTGATGCCGTTTGCCTGCGCCAGGATCGCAGGATTTATCTCCCTGGAGATCCCCACGAATCCGCCCTCCTTTATATCATAGGCGATCTGGGTAGCATTTCCCTTCTTTCCGGGAATAGTGCTCAGGTTCAACGAAGAGCCCTTCTCATCCTTAACCAATTCCCAACCTGCTGTGCTCTCCATGCTGTCGATCAGGGGCACGATCTTGGGAGTTGTCCTGTGATCCGGCTCTCTTATGACCTTGCTAATGAATTTTTGGCTAAGATTTCCAAAATTAGGACCTCCAGGATAGGATGCTTTCTTAGGATCATCTCCCCAGTCCAGGTTCAGCCAAACCTCATCTGCGGTCATGTTTATTCCCTGAAGATAGGTTTTGCTGTATTGCTCCTTTAGCCAGGAAAGTATCTGGTCCACTTCCGGGTCGCCGATCTGTCCCAGGTAGACCTCGGCATAGGCATGTCCAAGTTTTTTCTGAATATCGTAGGCAAAAGTGATCCTGCAAGAGCCGCCCAAGGACTCAATTAAGGAAGCCATGAGTATAGCGAAGTCGTCGCAGTCGCCCCTACCGATCGTGCTGCTGATCTTGCCTCGCTGAAGGGTCATGTTGGCACTCTGGAAGTAGTCTGTGCCGTCGGCCTCGGAGTAGTAGAACCATCCGCCCCCAGCCATGGCATTGTAGATGGCTGCCATCTGATTGATATTGTATTCACCGGGGTAGTCAGCGGCGATGGTCATTGCAGTATCGGCTATGTAGGGGTCCGCAAGATCAAGCTTGCTCGGAACCTGCACTCTGAGATCATCGATGGATGGAGACGCATCTGATATCGACGACAATATTGCCAATAAAATTGAAAATATTATCGCTCTTTTAAAAGATTGAAACATGGTCTTTCAACCTCCCTCTGTATCGCTTGCTTAAAGGGATATTCGCGCACAGCATTCGCTCCAAGGCTTTAATCTCTTGTAATCTTTCTCAGAAGCTTGTATTTAAGTTTATCAGTAATAATTATGTCTATAGCAATCTCAATCACTATATCTGACTGATCGCCTTTTGATACCTTTCTATCCTCCTGATCAAATCATTCTCGAAGTCGCGGACTGCCTCGTCATTTAATTGTACTTTCACAGAGACCCCATCCTTCAGGTAAAACAGCTCGGCCCCCAGCAATGGCGAAAAGATCTCCCTGGCCAGATAAAGATAAAATTTCATCTGGAACTCATAGGCCTCGCTATGCCTTTCTGACGAAGAGAACTTGAAATCCAGGACCTTCCATCCCCCGGCGGTCTTGATCACTTTATCCAGCCAGCCGGATAGAATATATCTGCCAAAGGGCCTGATGATCTGGTACTCGCTCCGGGACTCCGGGGCAGCTTCCATCTCTTTCACCAGGGGATGATCTTTCAGCCGGCTCAAGTACCGGCAAACCTCTTCGACCTTAGAATCTGATGCAATGAGTTTTTCGCTACAGAGAACCTCTTCCAGTTTGCATCCCTTCCCCACCGCCTCCATTATCTTATGGGCAAAAAGTCCCAGCACCTGGCTCTTATCTCTATCAACATCCATAGCCGCCTCATCGTCTTCGAGATCATGCCTCCAACCAGGCAGCGAAACTTCATTGATAGCTGTAGGCGAGACGTACTCTTTGAAGGTCTCAGAGGTTACAGGTCCAATGTATCTGGTCTCCAGACGAGCATTTTGTGAAGTGGCAGATATGGGTGTAAGCGTCTCAACAGGCGCAGTGATTGTCTCAATTAGATGCTCAAACCCGGGAGCCGGCTTTGCGCTTGCACTTGCACTTTCACCTGCACCTGCACCAGCCTCATCGATCTCAATCATGTTGCCAAGGATCATGTCTTTCCAGGGCTGGGAGTTTCTGCCTTTCTTGCCTGAGAAAGTCAGGATCAACATATCCGAGGCGCGAGTGGTAGCTACATAGAGCGATCGCTTCTCCTCTTCAAGATCTCTATCCTGCTCCTCTGCAATTAATTTGCTGAGAAATGTCTCTGTCGATTCATCGTCATCCTCACAATTGAGGGTGAAGCATATTCCGTCTTTATCTTTGTTGAAGAGCAGAGATTCTTTTGAGGCTTTTTGGTTCCAGGGGGTGTCTCCCACAATCACAATTGGAAACTCCAGTCCCTTGGCTTTATGCACAGTCATGATCTTGACGGCATTCGTCCTCTCGCTTTCAATGGAGGCCTGCTCCTCGTCATCCAGCCCAACTTTATTGAGCATCCTGATAAGTTCCGGCAAGGATACTCCGGCCTCGTCCAGTCTCTTGGCCGTTATTATGAACTTACGAAGGTTAGCAGTCTTTCGGCCTGTGCGGTCTTTTGTGGCAAGAAATGCGGCATAATTCAAATCTTCCACGAGCTTCTCGGCCAGCTCACTTGGCCGGATCAGAGTTCTAATGGGGAGATATTTCCCAAGAGCTTGATGAAACATCTTGAGGCGTTCCCTTCTGCCTGATGCTATATCCGTCTGCGAGAGTTGATCAAGAATCTCATGCATACGCTTTTTGCTCGTCTTTGCTCTGTACTTGAGAGTGGCCATCTCGTTGATATCCAGGCCTACCACAGGCGACATCAGGGCGATGGTCAAGGCCAGTTCGTCTCCCGGATTGGATAATACTTTGAGAGTAGCCAGAATACCTGCAATCTCCGGTATTTCGAAGAATCCAGCCTCTCCAACCGTGTAATAAGGTATGCCATGCCGGGAAAGCGCCTGCATGTATTCCTTGCCGGTATCAGGCTTAATTTTTCTGAGGAGAATGGTTATATCCCTAAACTCAATCGGCCTTCTAATAGCGACCAGTTTAACGCCATCTGTATCATTTATTCTCTTTAGGAAGTCGAATTCTTGTCCGACAACGCTGCGAATATACCTTGCCGCAGCTTCAGCCTCATCTTCTGGATCAAAGAGAACCTTCACTCTCGGCCTCTCGCCCGTCTCTCCAACTACAGGCAACGATTTTACCGGCTCGTAGGCTTCTGAATAAGGATGATCCGAGCCATCGAAGATAATGGGATAGAAGGCATTGCAAAATTCCAGAATATCGGGATGGGAGCGGTAGTTTCTTTCCAGATGTTGCACATCTCCCTTCCTGGCAATGATCTGCGCTCTGGCCTGGGAAAATACCTCCACCTCAGCCCCTCTGAACCGGTAAATGGACTGCTTGGCATCGCCCACATAAATGAAATGATTGTTATCGGTCTTTAGCAGGTCCAATATCTCTTTTTGCAGAGAATCGGTATCCTGAAATTCATCTACTATGATATACGAAAACTGCTCGCGGTATTTCTCACGAACCCAGGCAAATTTTGCTGAGGACAGAATATCTTTGAGAGTGATGAGAACGCCGGTGAAATCGGTGAGGTTCTCTTCTTGCAGCCCTTCCAGGAACGATCCATAAACCATATCGAAGAGCTTCTTGAAAGCGTCCGAGGCCATGACGAGACGTTCCGCTTGATCAGGATCGCTATGAAGAGCTAAGTTGGCTTCCGCCTTATTTGCCGGTCGGCAGTTCAACATTGCATACCTTTTCTCTAAAACCGCCTCGGATAGGGCATCTGTAATTCCATCGAGCGTATAGAATTCCAGCAACGGCCTTAGCAAATCCTCCTGCTCGAAGTATAGCCTGGCTATACATCGCTTCAGAATATCGCCCATAATCGATGCAGAACCAATCTTTAGATCTGGATTGACTTTTGCATAGATGCCCACCTCCGAGAGAATTCTTTGAGCGAAGGAGTCAATGGTGCTTATCCAGGCAAAGGCCATGGTGGATCTGAACTTCTGCCAGGCCAAATCATCGTCCCTGGACCGGATCATTTCCAGAATTCGGTTTTTAAGCTCAGAGGCTGCCTTTCTGGTGAAGGTTATGGCTACTACGTTGGCAACACTCAGCGGCTCTTCGTTCTGAAGGGCCTGCTCAAAAAGATCCACATAGGTTTTTGAGATGGTATGGGTCTTGCCGGTTCCAGCGCTGGCAGATATGAACCGATCCATATCGTTCGTATCCATATCGATCATTAGGAACCACCTCGAAGATCCTGGAGGGGCTCGCAATTCTGCTTGAAGCCGCAGAAATAGCAATTATTGGCTTTCCCATCCATTGCTCCGGGCAGAAATTGCCTTGCTTCAAAGATGCCGTCCAGGGTAGCCAATAACTCTGTATCGATATCCGAAAACGTTAAGATCTTCTTTCCCTGGCCGTGCATCTCCATCCGGCCTTCCTCTGGAAAAGCATCCAGTTTCAGAGAGATACTGCCACCTTTTATTATTCGGAAAAAGGACCTCATGAGAGCCGGATTCTTGGGAAGAGCTTCATGGTCCAGGGAAAGCAGCGCCAGGGTATAGAGCTTAAGCTGGTCCCAATCTCCGGCAGAGCTGGATTTGTAATCGGAGAGAACCATATCATAGATCTTCTTGCCTTTGCCTTTTCCCGCCTCGGTTACGTTAAGATCGATCCGGTCGATTCTCCCCAGGAAGACCATATCTGTGTACTTCTGGGCGCTTTTGCATACAATATCAGCCATTTTTGCCAGTTGAATGCTAAACGGTATCTCGGTCAGGGTTCTCTCTCCGATGAAGGCCTTCTCGGGCGTAAAAAGTTCGAATTCCAGATAAGTCTGCACTCTTGCTGTGGCCCCATTTATCATGGCCTCTCTCACCGCGGGCAAGGACCGGATTTTGTTGGCGGCCAGGAATCTCTGGGTTATTGCTTCTACCTCATGTCTAACTCTACCACTTTTGTTGGCCTCATCCAAATCCATTCCCTCTTGCTTCAGATCGTAGAGGTTCTTGAGCACTGCATGATAGCAGCTTCCCAGCTCGAGGGGAGACAGGGCATAGAGATCATCAGACTGCTCCTCCAATCTCATGATACGACGCAGGAAGAACTTGAAGGGGCAGCTCTTGAATTCAGAAAGCTTCGTGTAGCTAAACTTCCTACCAGCCAGGGAATCTACAACTGCTCTTTCTCCGATCTTCCAGGAGAATTTTGAATCTGCATATATTTTGAGGGGAAGAAGCAACTCTAAAACATCATCCGGTATGATTGTATCTGCCTGATTTGCCAGACGGTATGCAAATTCATTCTTCAGTTCTCCTGCACTCATGGGCGAGGCCAATTTCTCCCGGGAACCGGCCTTATCGAAGCTCCAGCCATCCAGCCAGAGGGACGGTACCATTGGCTCTCCTTCGCGTGAGGCCACAGGATAGGTTATCATGACCTCGGAAGAGGCACAAAGGCAAGAATAGAGGGCAACTCTTTGCTCCCGTTCCTTGATCTTGTAGTAACCCGGCTCTCTAAAAGGCAGATCTTCCAGCGAATAAAGCGGATTTGCCCGGCGTGCCGGAAAGATATCATCGTTGAAATTCACTATGTACTTCAAGCGCCGGTGTTTAAATCGAGCCGAATGGAGGGATAAGATCTCCACCGTATTGGCTAGAGGAGGTGATGGCCTAAATTCTTCGCTGCTCAGCAATATCTCCAGGAAAGCCATGAACTTTGCCAGTGTCAATACTCGCTTGCCAATGGTACTGACCATAACCTCCAGCTGGCCAAATATATGCTCAAACCTGCCCAAGGCCATGGTCTCGCTCACCAGCTCCGGGTTATTGAGAAAACGATCTTTGAGCGGAGCCATCCAGGATGCCAGCTCGTCCTTATAAAACTTGAGATCGGCTTGACTCTCCCTGGCAGCCTCGATCCTCTCCAGGGATTGGAATAGCTGCTCTGATTTCTGCATCAAATCCTGGCAAAGCTGGATCTCGGACTGCTGCACCAAAAGGTCGCTGTCATAGACCGAATCATCCTGTTTAAGGGTCTCCAGTCGCTCTTTCAGGGCGGCAAGGTGCTCCTCTAGTTTTGAATGCCACTCATCTCGTCGATCTTTAAGAGAAGCTCGCCCAGGACCCATATGCAGCCCGGCTCCAGTAGTTAACCCTTCCAGATTGTCAAGATCGAAATCTGCCGTGGCTGCTGAACATAGGCCGTGATCCAGCATGGATATGAGCAGATGAGAGGGATACCCGGCCAGTGCGGCCCGCAAGGGCAGAACCAGAAGCTGGACGGCAATGCTGCTCGATAATGGTTCTTCACCGCTTACCCGGACAGGAATGCCATATTCCAGGAGCTTCCGGGAGAACTCCCGTGCTCGTTCCGAGAAGTTGTTGAGAACCACGGCGATCTCGCCGGGCTTTTGGCCGTCATCGACGATTCGCCTCTTGATATCCCGGCAGACCTGTATCAATTCCGCCTCCGGGTCGCTATGGCAGGCGATTTGTATGAATTCGCCTTCCAGATTCGCAGGC
>SESF01010445.1_pt1 | contig 57596 bp, 42 predicted proteins | sample 3171521 | NCBI WGS metagenome assembly SESF01 (sample SAMN10866945, study PRJNA518727) | freshwater metagenome | biome: subpolar coniferous forest; feature: holomictic lake; material: water; isolation source: holomictic Lake 227, 6 m and 8 m depth | place: Canada: near Kenora, Ontario | collected...
AATCAATTAATAGTACCATAACAACTTCGTTCATCACATTAGACTCAACAAGTTTTAAGGGTTCCTTCTTAAACGAAAATGTGACTGGATCTGAAAGAAACGATGAAAATTCAAAAGTTTCCATACATGATTTTGTTGCAAACCTTGGTGGCCTAAAAATAAAGTCAGACGATATACTGATCATCAACCTTACACATCCTTATCTGAGTTCGGATATACATTCTGATTTTGACGTAAACGATCCAGATAAATTTTTAGATACGCAATCTTTCAATATGTCTAAGGGTTCTGGTAAAATAGATGTTATGTTTGAAGGACCTCTTGAAAACCCTACACCACAAAACACAAAAAAAACAGGAATCATTCAATTGAATAAAGGGCTTATTAAATTAACAGGCTCGGGCGCAACGCTAACAGATTGTGATGCAAAAATTAAAATTGATAATTCAAACATAATTATCGACACGCTTCATTGTGTAATTGGCGGATCCCAAATAAAAATAAATGGGAAAGCAAAAAATGTGTTGGCCCTAATCGGAGAAAATCCAGATGGGGTAGAATTAGATCTAAATGTGTATTCTCCTTTTTTAAATATTGATCACTTAAGTAGTATTGTTTCAAGAAAATATCCAGTAAAGAAAAGAGAAAAGAAAAAAACCAATAGCAGTTTAGCAAAGAACATTGATCGTATTGATGCACTTTTAACCAATGGCAGAATTAATGTAAATGTAAAAGCAGATAAAGTAAAATATCATTCTTTTGAAGCAAATAAACTAGTGGCAAAAATGAATGTTAATGAAAACTATTGGGACCTGGAACAGGCTTCATTAATGCACGGAACCGGTAGCTTGATACTTCAAGCAAATGTTAGAGAACAGGCTGGGGGTATATATAATTTATCAAGTAAAATAAAAATGAATAATCTGGATGCCCAGAGAATCATGCGGGAGTTTGATAATTTCGGAATGAAACAATTTACGTCACAAAACATTAAAGGAACCCTTACGCTAAATAGTGACATTTCAGTAAACCTAACCCCGAAAGGTGATTTTGATCTTGAGTCTCTTTCTGGTAAATCTAATTTCTCAATTAAAAAAGGCGAGCTAATTGATTTTGGTCCAATTAAAAACATTCAGAACTTCCTTACCAAAAAAAGAGATATGGTAAATATTAAATTTGCCGAGATTAAAGATGATCTTGATTTTAAAAAGGGAGAAATTACTATCAATAAAATGGAAATTAACAGTTCTATACTAACGCTTTTTGTAGAAGGCATATACAGTCAGAAAAAAACAGATATCAGTATTCAGGTTCCAGTGAGTAATTTAAAAACGAAGAAAGATTATGATCCAGAGAATGTGGGTACGGGTAAGAGTGGCGGTATGAGTGTATTTCTTAGAGCTAAATCAGATGAGAAAGGTACCGTTACAATTAAATATGATCCTTTCAAGAGATTTAGAAAATCGGCTATAGAGAAGAAAAAATAAGCCCTTCAACCATTCATCCTTTTTTAAAAACAAGCGCTAGCTGTCATTCCAATAATTTACTACATTTAAGATGTTCCTAAAACCTAAACTACATGAGAAAAATTAAACTCTTTTTCTTAGGGCTTTTGTTTGCATCATTGCTACAAGCTCAAGAAAGCTTTCCCGTAAACGGTGTAGCCGATAAGCGGGAGGGTTGTTATGCTTTCACAAACGCCACTATTGTGAAAGACGCACAAACCACCATTAGAAATGCAACGCTGGTAATTCGTGATGGAAAAATTACAGCAGTCGGTGCTGGTTCTATCGCAATTCCGAAAGACGCTGTTGTGATTGACTGTAAGGATAAGTTTATCTATCCTTCATTTGTTGATATTTATAGCGATTATGGAATTACCCAACCACAACGCACACCTGGTGGATTTAACTTTGGCGGTCCCGCCCAGTTAACCTCCAACAGCAAGGGCGCTCTTGGATGGAACCAGGCGATCCACCCCGAAGTAGATGCTGTTAAACAATTTGCGATTGATCAGACCAAGGCCAAAGGTTTACGTGAATTAGGTTTTGGTTCAGTATTAACTCACGTAAAAGATGGTATTGCTAGAGGAACTGGAGCTTTTGTAACATTGGCAGAAACCAAAGAAAACCTGGTAGTACTAAAAGATAAAGCAAGCGCACATTACTCTTTTAATAAAGGAACTTCTTCACAGTCTTACCCAAGTAGCGCCATGGGTTCTATTGCATTATTGCGACAAACTTTTATTGATGCACAATGGTATAAGAACAAACCCGCTAAAGAAGGTTTGAACATTTCTTTACAAAGCTTCAACGACAATCAATCCCTTCCTCAAATATTTGAAGCGGAAGATAAATGGAACGAAATCCGTGCCGACAGGATCGGAGACGAATTCTCTGTTCAATACATTATTAAAGGCAGTGGTAACGAATACCAGAGAATTAAAGAGATTGCTGCTACCAAAGCAACTTTAATCGTTGGTCTAAATTATCCTCAAGCAATGGATGTGGAAGATCCCAATGATGCAAGAGCGGTTTCTTTAGCCGATATGAAACATTGGGAATTAGCTCCATCAAATGCGGGTGCATTGGAAAAAGCAAATATTCCTTTCTGTATCACTTCTTCTGATCTAAGAGATAGCAAAAGCTTTTTGGCTAATCTTAGAAAAGCTATTGATATGGGATTGACCGAAACCAGAGCCTTAGAAGCTTTGACAAAAACACCTGCAAACTTATTGGGTGTTTATGATAAAGTGGGAAGCCTTGAAACAGGAAAGGTTGCTAATTTCTTAATTAGCTCCGGTCCGATCTTCGCTGAAAAAACAATCCTCTTGCAAAATTGGGTAGCTGGTGATAAGTTCAGCGTGAAAGACGATCAGTGGTTTGATGTAAAAGGAAACTATACATTATCAATCAACACAGCAAATGGTCCGATTAAATACACACTCGATGTAAAAAACACCAGCACAGCGAATGTGATCGGTAAAGATACCCTCACAGGTAAATTCAGTTTCGATGGAAAAATAGTAAAACTTAGTTTCTCTCCAGTTCCTGCTAGAAGACCTCAACCACCTGCTGCTCCTGCAGCGGGCACAGCACCAACCACAGCAGCTCCGCAAGGAATGGGCGGTGGTGGCTTTTCAAGAGGTGGTGGCGGATTTACGCCAACGGTTTACCGTTTAAGCGGTGTGTCTAATGGCATGTCATGGGGTGGATACGGAGAAGATACTGCAGGTAATAAAATTACTTGGACAGCAACTTTTGATTCGGTTTCTATTGCATCATCAGATTCTACTAGAAAAAGACAGGGTCCTCCACAACGTCTTGCTAAAGTAACTTATCCTTTTGATGGATATGGATGGGAAGAGGCGCAGGCACCAAAACAAGAAACTATCTTGATCAAAAATGCAACGATCTGGACCAATGAAAAAGAAGGTAAACTGGAAAATGCTGACCTTCTAATTAAGGATGGCAAGATCGCAAAAGTTGGAAAAAATATTTCTGAAACTGGCGCTAGAACAATTGATGCTACAGGCAAACACGTTACTGCTGGGATCATTGACGAACACTCACATATTGCAGCTAGCTCTGTGAATGAAGGCGCACAATCTGTAACTTCTGAAGTTCGTATCGGAGATAATTTGAATCCAGAAGATATCAATATCTATCGTCAGCTTAGTGGCGGTGTAACAAGCTCTCATATCTTACATGGTTCGGCAAATACTATTGGGGGGCAAACTCAATTGATTAAACTTCGTTGGGGTGCCGATGATGAAGGTTTGAAATTTAAAGGAGCCGATCCATTTATTAAATTTGCATTGGGAGAAAATGTAAAACGCACAACCGCTACACAAGGAAACAATCGTTTCCCTGATACACGTATGGGTGTTGCAGAAGTATTGAACGATGCATTTGCAAGAGCAAAGGATTATGAGAAAGCAATGAAGCTTGATCCGAAAACCAGAAGAGATCTGGAATTAGATGCACTAGTTGAAATTTTAAATAAGAAACGTTTTATCACTTGTCACTCTTATGTACAAAGTGAAATTACTGCAGCAATGCGCGTTGGTGATAAATACGGATTTGTTTTCAACACATTCACACATATTCTAGAAGGATATAAAGTTGCAGATAAAATGAAGGCGCACGGTTCTAATGTATCTACTTTTTCTGACTGGTATTATTATAAAGTAGAAGTTACGGATGCCATCGCATATAATGCAGCAATCATGCACAAAATGGGGTTGAATGTTTGTATCAATTCTGATGATGCAGAAATGGCTCGCCGTTTAAATCAGGAAGCTGGAAAGATTGTTCGCTATGGTGGTGTTAGTGAAGAAGACGCTTTGAAGATGGTGACATTGAATCCTGCTAAAGCTTTACACGTTGAAAATAAAGTAGGTAGTATTAAAGCCGGCAAGGATGCAGACATCGTTATTTGGAGTGATAATCCTTTAAGCATTTATGCAAAATCTGAACAAACAATTGTTGATGGTTTCGTTTATTGGGATCGCGAAAAAGACCTGTTACAACGCAAGAAAATACAGGCTGAGCGTTTTCGTCTGACTCAAAAAATGATTGGTGAAAAAAGAAGCGGTGGACCGGTTCGTCCCGCAGAACCAAGCTGGCAACAGATCCTAAGCTGTGGCGATCATAGTCATAAAGATGGAATCTATACAGTAGATGTTCAAGAAATTGAAAACCTCAACAATAAATAATTAGCAATGAAAAAAATATTATATACACTAACAGCACTATTAGCGATTAGCAGTTATGCAAAAGCGCAAGAGTCTGTTTATCCTGCAAAGGATCAAAAAGGTTTGTTGTTCATCACAAACGGAACGGTGCATGTTGGCAACGGAACGGTTATAGAAAACGCAACAATTAAAGTCAACAATGGAAAGATCGTTGAAGTAGGAACCAATATTGCTATTCCTGCAGATAATGTACAAGTATTTAGTGCAAAAGGAAAACAGGTTTATCCTGGTCTGATTCTTTCTGCTTCAGATGTTGGCTTGAAAGAAATTTCTAATGGCGTACGCGCGAGCAACGATTTTGCCGAACTAGGTGATTTTAATTCTAATGTTCGTGCAATTACCGCATACAACTCTGATTCACGCGTGATCAATGTTTTGAAGGGTAATGGTATTTTATTAGCAAGTGTTAATCCAGAAGGAGGAACAATCTCGGGTTCATCATCTGTAGTACAATTTGATGCCTGGAATTGGGAAGACGCTTCTTATAAAATGGATGCGGGTATTCATTTAAATATGCCAAGCTTTGTAACCCGCTTTGGAAGAAGAGGTGGTTTCGGTGGATTTGGAGGAGCAGCAGCACCACCCGCCGATCCAACAAAAATTGCTTTAGATAAGGTAGAAGAAATTAAAAACTTTTTCCGTGAAGCCAAAGCCTATAACCAGGAAAGCAATCACACCAATACCAATTTAAAACTAGACGCTACAAAAGGTTTGTTTGATAAAAAACAAAAACTGTTTGTACATGCTGATCAGGTAAAACAAATGTTGGTGGCAATTGACTTTGTAAAAGAGTTCGGGTTCGATGTGGTAATCGTTGGGGGAACGGAGAGTTTTCAAATTGCAGATCTGCTCAAATCAGCTAATATTGCAGTGATCCTTAGCGAAGAGCATGCATTACCAGCAACGGAAGATGATGATATCGATCAGCCTTATAAAACACCAGGGGTCTTACAAAAAGCGGGTGTTCTATATTCTCTAAACGATAACTCGGATAATACACGCTATCGCAATATTTCTTATAATGCCGGTACAGCTGCTACTTATGGCATTACAAAAGAACAAGCCTTAAGCGCCATCACGTTGAATGCTGCTAAAATTCTAGGCGTTGACGACAGAACCGGTTCTTTGGAAGTGGGAAAAGACGCTAATATTATTATAAGCGCAGGAGATATTCTAGATATGAAATCAAGTACCGTGGAACAAGCTTTTATTCAAGGAAAAAAAGTAAGTTTAGAAAACAAACAAACTCAATTATACGAAAGATATAAGTTCAAATATGGCATTAAGTAGTTGATCCCACTAATTACCTTAATCGCCAGAACCCTTCCCATATTCTCGGGAGGGGTTTTTTTATTTGGCAACTAATTTCTATAACTTAGCCGAATGCCTAAAAAACTTTTTCTTTTAGATGCTTTTGCACTCATCTTTCGTGCCTATTACGCACTGATCAGAAACCCACGTATCACTTCAAAGGGATATAACACTAACGCACAATTTGGATTTACAAGTACCCTTTTTGATTTGATCAATAAAGAAAAGCCTACACATTTGGCCGTTTGCTTTGATACTAAAGCGCCTACAGAACGGCATACGGACTTTGCTGATTATAAAGCTAATCGTCAGGAGACACCGGAGGACTTACTTGCCTCGGTTCCGGATATTAAAAGAATAATTCGAGGCTTCAACATTCCTGTAGTTGAAATGGATGGCTTTGAAGCAGATGATGTGATTGGTACACTAGCATGGGAAGCTGCTGATGCGGGCTATGAAGTATATATGGTTACACCAGATAAAGATTATGGTCAACTTTTAATACACCCTAGTGTATTTATTTATAAGCCCCCATTCATGGGTAACCCGCACGAGATTTTAACTGCAGAAAAGATTTGTGCAAAATGGGATATTGAAAGAGTAGAGCAGGTGGTGGATATGCTGGGTATGATGGGCGACGCAGTAGATAATATACCCGGGATCCCGGGTGTAGGTGAAAAAACCGCGGCTAAACTATTGAAGGAGTTTGGCACATTGGAAAATGTTTTAGCAAATGCCGATAGTTTAAAGGGGGCACTTGGTGAAAAGGTTCGGAACAATAAAGAGCTGGCCATTTTGAGTAAAAAATTAGCAACTATTATTACAACGGTTCCTGTTGAATTTCATGAAGAGAACTTTAGATTAAAAGAATGGAATAAAGAAGAACTGATACAAGTTTTTACAGAATTAGAATTTAAGACACTCGGTAAAAGAATCTTGGGTGATTCCTTTAATGCATTTCAATCTGCACCAATCGGCGGACAGATGGACCTCTTTGGAAACCCAGTAATTGAGCAAGAAAAGAAAAATAAAACTTCCGAAATAAAAGAGGCGCTTACCGAAGATGCAGGTACCGCTGGTTTATCGGCCGATAAAAACATCGGTAACACTTTACACAATTATCAATTAATTCAGGCCGATGCAATTGACGATTTGGTCATTAAATTATTAGCTGAAAAAGAAATTTGTTTCGATTCTGAAACCACAAATATTGATGCAAATAAAGCTGAATTGGTTGGATTAAGTTTTTCAATCAAAGCAACAGAAGCTTATTATGTTCCTTGCCCAGCAGATAAAAAACAAACGGAAGAAATACTAAAGAAATTCAGTGCGCTTTTTGCAAAAGAAGATCTGCTTTGGGTGGGACAAAATATTAAATACGATTTATTAGTTCTAAAATGGTACGGTATTGAATTGAAGGGAAGGTTATTTGATACGATGCTCGCACATTATTTAATAGAGCCAGAAGGCAGGCGAAGTATGGATTTGCTGAGTGCACAATACTTGGGCTACGAACCAGTTCATATAGATGAATTGATTGGTAAGAAAGGAAAAGGTCAGGGTACCATGCGCGATGTTGAAATAGAAAAAGTAAAAGAATATGCAGCAGAAGATGCGGATATTACACTACAACTAAAACAAGTTTTCGTTCCACTACTTAAAGAAAAAGACGTAGTGCGTGTTTTTAATGAAGTTGAAAATCCTTTAGTTCCCGTATTAACAGATATGGAATTTGAGGGCGTAAAAATTGATGTTGCTTTTTTAAAAAGCTATAGTAAAGAGTTAGAAATAGATGCGAAAGTTTTTGAAGAAAATGTATATGCAAAAGCAGGGGTTCGTTTTAATTTAGCATCACCCAAACAACTAGGTGAAGTGTTGTTCGATAAATTAAAAATTGATCCGAAGGCAAAGAAAACGAAAACGGGACAGTATGCTACCGGAGAAGATGTCTTACAAAAATTAGCTTCACACAATCCGATTGTTGCAGATATTTTAGGCTTTAGAGAATTAACAAAACTCAAGAGTACTTATGTGGATGCATTGCCAGAGATCATCAATAGTAAAACAGGACGTGTTCACACTTCTTATGCGCAAGCAGTTGCTGTTACCGGAAGGCTAAGTAGCAATAATCCAAACTTGCAAAACATTCCCATTAGAAGTGATAGAGGAAGAGAAATTAGAAAAGCTTTTATTCCGCGTGATGCAAAACATATTCTGGTGAGTGCCGATTACTCTCAGATAGAATTAAGAATTGTCGCAGCCATCAGTGGGGATCCCGCAATGTGTGAAGCGTTTAAAGCTGGCAAGGATATTCATACAGCAACAGCAGCGAAAGTTTATAATATTCTAGAAGCAGAAGTAACCAAAGAAATGCGCTATAAAGCCAAGAGTGTAAATTTTGGGATTATATACGGACAGGGGGCATTCGGACTAGCAGAAAATCTAGGAATTCCAAGAGCAGAAGCTAAAGAGATCATTGATAACTATAAGAAGGAGTTCGTAGGAATCACAAGTTATATGGACAATACTATCAATTTTGCCAAAGAGAATGGATATGTAGAAACACTAATGGGAAGAAAGCGTTGGCTAAAAGATATTGGTTCGGCCAACTTTACGGTGAGAGGATTTGCAGAACGAAATGCTGTTAACTCACCAATACAAGGAACGGCAGCCGATATGATCAAACTTGCGATGATAAGAATTCATCATGCCATCAAGGATGCGGGGCTACAATCAAAAATGATATTACAGGTACACGATGAATTGGTCTTTGATGCGATACCCGAAGAATTAGAGATACTTAAACCGATCATACTTGATAATATGCGCGCGGCATTACCATTACCAAACGATGTACCCGTTGAAGCAGAATTAGGTGTGGGAGAAAATTGGTTACAGGCACACTAAAAAATAAAAACATGAACAAAAACGAAGAAACCATTAATCGATTCTATACAGCGTTTCAACTTTTAGATTACGCAACGATGCAATCCTGCTACCATTCAGAAGCCGTTTTCAATGATCCCGTTTTTGGTTTATTGGATGCAGAATCAACCAATGCCATGTGGGAGATGTTATGTAAAAGGGCAAAGGATTTTTCTTTATCTTATGGAACAATTATATTGCTAGACGAAGAGTATACAACTTGTGAATGGAATGCCAAATATACTTTTTCAAAAAATGGGCGGCGGATCAATAATAAAATCAAAGCATATATGCGCTTTAAAGATGGATTGATCATTGAACACACAGATGGTTTTAATTTTTATAAATGGACGCGCATGGCGCTAGGGTTACCGGGATTTCTTTTTGGATGGAGCAATTTTATGCAAAGAAAAATTCAAAAGCAAGCAAGAGAAGGATTACTAAAATATATGGACTCAAAATAAAACTACATGCAAATTGATTGGGGTTTTTATTGGATCATCGTAAACCGAATTGGCAGCAGGTATTATATCACTGCCGGTATTGTTTTTTTTATATTCTATGTTTTGCTTAAGAAAAAATGGCAATATAAAAAACTGCAAGAGCGTTCAGCAAAATACACTGATTTTATTCGTGAGATCTTGTATTCATCCACAACTATTTTAATTTTCGCATCCTTTATTTTAATCTTACACAATCCAGCAATAGCGCCACACACAACCAGATATTTGAATATTTCAGATCATGGTTGGGTATATTATTTTGCGGCATTTCCAATATTGTTTTTAATACACGACACCTATTTTTATTGGGTGCACAGATTAATTCATCATCCACTTTTATTTAAGCGGGTTCACTTGGTACATCATCAATCTACCAATCCATCACCTTGGGCGGCTTATGCATTTCATCCATTCGAAGCACTGGTAGAACAGGGGATTGTTTTTATTTTTTATTTTACACTGCCCATTCACATCACACATTTGGCGATCTTCTTTTTGTTTTCTATTCTCTATAATATTTATGGACACTTAGGATACGAAATATATCCAAAGAATTTCAACAGATCAATAATTGGAAAATGGATCAACACTTCTACTTGCCACAACCAGCACCACCAATTTTTTACGGGCAACTATGGATTATATCTTTTGTTCTGGGATAGAATGATGGGAACATTGCGAGATGACTATGATGCAAAGTTCGATGATATCACAAGCAGGAAAGCTTAAGGTTTCGGCAAAGCTTTTTTATAAATTGGAACCGTACTGCATGGCTCTCCGAACATGATGCTTTTTACAAAGGGGCGTAAACGATTCGTAATTTCAACGTAGGCTGTTTCTGGGATCTTCAAATCGCCACAACCTTTCACAACCACCCTTTTGTCTTCATAAGCAGCAGCATCAAAATCTGTGAGGTTCTTTAAAAACATCATATCAATCAGTTTTTGTTCGTTACCAAAAACCACATCTTTTGCAAAGGGTTGCAGATAACTAGCAACAAGCATATATGCCCACATAGGAATGATGGCATCTACCGAACAATTAATAGCAACATAAGCATCCTTGTAAACCAACCAATCGGTAGTTTGCAATGCAGCACGAAAATCTTTTTCTTTTAAGATTAGTTCCATGAATAAATATCCCTTCAGGTCGAATGTTTTGATTTCGCCCTTGGGATAAAAAGTTTCTAGGTCCAACGTTATGAGCCCACTCTCTGCTACTTTGTTTACAAAAATCTCTTCTGCCATAATAATCGGTTCACTACAAAATTAAGTATTTAGCAATCAATACTGTTTCGTTATAGGTAAAACAAAGCCCGTCACTCCCGAGTAATCGGGATCGAGACGGGCTTTACTATATCTACTTAACTATTAATAGAACTTAGAGCGATTGTCGGTAACGGAAGCCGTTTTCTTGAGCGCATCGATGCCTCTGAAAGCTGCCATACGGGCAGACTGTAACAAGGCTTGCTTCAGCGCTGTTTCATCTGCGGCGCCTGTTTTTGCAGAATTGTTTTCAACTCTGATTGCATATACACCACCAGAACCAGCAATTGGTTCGCTGATCTTTCCTTGTAATGCTTTGTTGAAAGCGGCACCAATTACTTTTGGTTCGCTGCCCATATTTGGAATAAATGGTGCGGCAAAAGAAAGACTGTCGTTACGCTGAACAGAAGTTCCCACACTAGCAGCAATTGCTTCGAGGGTAGATCCCTTGATTTTAGTGTCGATCAAAACCTTTGCCTTTTTCTCATTTCTTAATATGTTCTCACATAATGGGCGAGCTTCAGCAACTGACATTGTTCCCGCTTTATTAACAGCTGAAACGATCGCAACAATATATTTATCGCCAACTTCCTGTGGATCAGAAACGTCTCCTAGGGTGTGTTCATAGGTCCAACGCACTAACTGACGGCTAGCACCCAAACCAACGATTTGATTATCGTTTGCCTTGATGTCGTTTCCAATCATTAATTGTTTAGATACTTTGATCGCATTTTCATCAAATGATTTTTTATTTTTTGCGCTTGCAGCAAATTGTGCAGCAGCAGTATTTGCAGCACTTACTGTTTCGTTACTAGCAACAATTGGTTTTGATAAATAACCAATCTTATATGCAGGAGCAAAATTCTTTTGTCCTAATATTTCCATGTAGTGATAACCAAAGTCTGTTTTAACAACCCCTTTCGTACCAACTGAATGATCAAAAGCATAATCATTAAAAGGGATCACCATTTGTCCCTGAGGGAAATAAGGATATACACCTGCTTTATCTTTACTACCCTGATCGTCAGAATATTTAGCACAAAGGGTAGCAAAATCAGCACCGGCCTTCACAGCTGATTCAATACTATCAATTAATTTTTTAGCAGTAGTATCGGCACGCAAAACTTGTCCGTTTTGTGGATTAACAGTACCAATCAAGATATGACGTACAGTAACACTATCGGGCCAATTTTTAACACCTACCATTTTAGCTAAAACATAACTAGAACCATCAAGATATGGTCCGTATACACTACCTGTAGCAAGATTCATAAAAGAATCTTTATTAGCTTGTTGCATTTTTGCTTTACTGAAATAGCTATCGTAAAAAGGAAGGTCTGTACCCACTTTCGCCAAATATCCTTTAGCGTCATTGGTTACAGCAAAATCATTTTTATAAGATTTAACCTGATTCAAAACAGTTAAAGAATCTGTTTGAGACGGTGCGGAATTAAAACCAACATATGTAATTGTCCTGGTTTCTTCTTCTTTCTTGAACTGGTTGCTATGTTTATTTACATAAGCACTAATTTCATCATCACTCACTTTTACAGTGCTATCAGAAATAGAAGCATAAGGAGCAAAAGCATAAGAAATGCTTGATATAGCATTATTATCCGCTTTTTGTTTTTCAATTAACCATTTAGGAATATAGGCCGCTTGTTGAAGAATGCCCTGGTATTTATTACGAAGGGCTTGTTCAATTGTTGGTTCTATATAAACAGAATTGATCATTTTAACCTGTTCAGCATTTTTGCTTTTTTTGATTTGGGCAAAAGCTTGTTTCGCATCATTAACACGGAACACACCTGTTTTAGGATCAGTAAATTCTTGTCTCAGTGGAGAGTTCTCACCAAAAAGAATTTCAGATAATTCGTTTGAAGTAACTTGTAAACCAAGTTTATCAAATTCCTGCTGCATCACAATTCTTTCAACTTCTTGATTCCATAAAGAACCAATCAATTGCTCTCTTTGTGCACCTTGAGAACCATACATACGTTCCTGTAAGGTTAATTTTTCTTCAAAAGCTAAACGCTCGATCTTTTCACCATTAACTTTACCCAATGTTGTATTATCGGTAGATCTTCCACCGCGACGTACACCATCTTGTAAGATGAATGCAATTAGGGCAAGGGCAATGATTCCGAAAATGATCCAGGCACCTTTGTCACGAATACTTTGAATGACAGACATAATAGACGATTAAATAATTGATTTTAAGGATGGCAAAAATAGGGGAAAAAACATTAGAATAAGTTGTGGAAAAGCTACCTAAAGCATTAATTGGGGCGATTTTGCCGAGTAGGGCGATTTTGTAAAGCCTTCTTTTGGACTGGATAAGGAAAAAAAAGGAGAATATGGGATAAATACTTTCCACACAGGCATGTGATAAAATGGCAAAATAGGTGTAAAACCCCCTTTTTTCCAGTTTGAAAAGTGGATACTGATAGAATAACTATGGCTGATTTTGGAGAATTTCGTTTAGCAAGGATTTTAGTAGCATTCTATCCGCAGTTCATTAACAGTTATTAAAAAGTGAATAGTGAAAAAATAAAAATGTGAAATGGTAAATCCACCAATGTGGAAATGAAATGAAAATCTAATTAGAATCTATCTTTCGTTATGTGAAATAACTGTGAATAGACGGGGATAAGCTTTAGATAATTAACTTTGACTTTTGTGGATAACAAACTTATTAAGATATTAACAGCCCTAATAGTAATAGTGGGTTATATAAATAAGTATTATTAAATACTATTACAAGGATTATGAACATTTCAAAAGAAAGCATTTTAGAAAAAGGTTTTGTAGATATCGACATTGATGTGCATTTGGATTTATTTGCCGAGATTGAGCGTCTAAAGAAAAAGAAGCATGCAATCATTTTGGCACACTACTACCAAGAACCCGATATTCAGGACGTCGCAGATTATATCGGAGATAGTTTGGGACTTGCTCAGAAAGCAGAACAGACCGATGCAGAGATCATTGTCTTTGCTGGCGTGCATTTCATGGCAGAAACAGCAAAGATTTTAAATCCCAGCAAAAAAGTTTTACTCCCCGATCTAAATGCTGGATGTTCGCTTGCAGACAGTGCTCCAGCAGATTTATTCAAAGCTTTTAAAGATAAAAATCCGGATCATTTAGTCGTTTCTTACATCAACTGTTCAGCAGAAATAAAAGCGCAATCTGATATTATTTGTACCTCTGGAAATGCAGAAGCAATCATTGCAAGTATCGCTAAAGACCAACCGATTATTTTTGCACCCGATAGAAATCTAGGAGCCTATTTAAATAAGATTACTGGTAGAAATATGTTGCTTTGGAATGGCGCTTGTATGGTGCATGAAATTTTTAGTTTAGAGAAAATTATCAAACTAAAGATCCGTCATCCAAAAGCAAAATTAATTTCACATCCTGAATGTGAAGAAGCAATTCTTAGAATTTCTGATTTTGTAGGAAGTACCACACAATTATTGAAATATACATTAACCGATCCTACACAGGAATATATAGTTGCAACAGAAACAGGGATACTGCACCAGATGCAACAGAATAACCCAAATAAGACCTTTATTCCTGCACCCCCAACAAATAATTGCGCCTGCAATGATTGTCCCCATATGAAGCTAAATACCCTTGAGAAACTGTATTTATGCATGGAATACGAGGGACCTGAAATTACCATGGACGAAAATCTGCGAATTGCTGCTAAAAAACCAATGGATCGGATGTTAGCAATTAGCAGGAAGGCAGGATTAATTGGTTAATTATATATAAAGATAGTAAATCTTAAAAACGCCGATTTTGATTAAAAATGCGGTTTTTTATCCCTTTTTTAGTATAAAATGGTTTTAGTTTGGCTAAAAAAACGGTTTTTTTGAAAATCCTTAATTAGTTTCATAAACCCAAAAAAAGGAGAAACTAAAGGGGTTAGTAAAATAAATACTAAAAAAATTAGTTTATAATAAAAAACAATACTAATTTTATTCTCCATTAAATTTCAATTCTAAATAACCTATTATGAGTAACGCAGAAAAACTAAAGGCATTAAAACTTACTATCGACAAAATCGATAAAGATTATGGTAAGGGAAGTGTAATGATGATGAATGAAAAAAGCCAAGAGCCGATGGAAGTGATTTCAACAGGATCTATAGGTTTAGACGCTGCGCTTGGGGTGGGTGGTTTACCAAAAGGAAGGATTGTTGAAATATATGGACCAGAATCATCTGGTAAAACAACCCTGGCAATTCATGTAATTGCAGAGGCCCAGAAAAAAGGCGGAATGTGTGCAATTATTGATGCCGAACACGCATTTGATAGTTCCTATGCTAGGGCCTTAGGAGTTGATGTAGATAATCTATTAATTTCTCAACCGGATTACGGTGAGCAAGCATTAGAAATTGCCGATCGTTTGATTCTTTCTGGCGCAATAGATGTTGTGGTGATTGACTCAGTTGCGGCATTGGTTCCAAAAAGTGAATTAGAAGGTGAAATGGGTGATAGTAAAATGGGTTTACATGCTCGTTTAATGAGTCAGGCTTTGAGAAAATTAACAGCAACTATTAATAAAACAAATACCATCTGCATTTTCATTAATCAGTTACGTGAAAAGATCGGTGTTATGTTCGGAAATCCAGAAACCACAACAGGAGGTAATGCACTGAAGTTTTATGCATCTGTGCGTTTGGATATTAGAAGAATGACGCAAATTAAAGATGGCGACACCGCAGTTGGAAACCACGTAAAAGTAAAGGTTGTTAAAAATAAAGTTGCGCCTCCTTTCCGTGCAGCAGAGTTTGATATCGTTTTTGGAGAAGGGATTAGTAAAGTGGGTGAAATTATTGATATGGGTGTTGAGTTGGGTATCGTAAATAAAAGCGGAAGCTGGTTTAGTTACGAAGCAAATAAGTTGGGCCAGGGAAGAGATTCTGTAAAAACCCTCCTGCGTGACAATCCAGAATTAGCCAACGAGATTGAAGCAAAGATCCGCGCAAAAATAGCAGACGCAAAAGTTGCCGCTGAAGCATAACTAGTTTTGATGGTTTAGTAAGCCAGCCATCCTGAAAGGGATGGCTTTTTTTATTCCATGCTTAAAAAATACCATGATTAGAAAGAAAGATATACTATAAATAAAAAAAATGCGTTCTAAGGGGCAGATACCAGGTAAAACAGAACCAGGCTGACAGCGTTTTACGTAAAACTAAAAAAGTAAAGGAAAAAATGAAGGCAAACTCCTACATACCTGCCCTAACAGGGGTAAGAGCGATTGCGGCTTTTTTAGTTTTTTTTCATCATTTTAACCAGTTAGATTTCCCTTTTCCACTAAGAAGAACACTCAATGAATTTCATATGGGTGTAACCATGTTCTTCCTATTAAGTGGGTTTCTAATTTGTATGCGCTATTACGATTCTTGTGAATTATCTGAAAATTGGTTTAGAAAATATATTAAAAACAGGATTGCGCGGATCTATCCCATGTATTTGTTATTGACGCTTGTTACATTCGGATTATATTTTATGTTTAGCGGGGAAGCCAGTGTTTTAAATGGTTTTGGATCGCCCGTATTGATATTATTATTGAATATATTTTTCTTAAGAGGTTTTTTTGATGATTTTAAATTTACGGGTGTGGGCCAGGGCTGGTCTTTAACAGTGGAAGAGTCCTTTTATTTTTTAGCGCCCCTCTTCTTCATGCAGATTAAAAAGAATAAAAAAGCCATAATATATTTACCCATTCTTCTTTTATCGGCAGGAAGTTTACTCGTATTAATTTTTCGGAACTTTTCTTTTTTTGGTTTCTTTGGTAATTTTACGTTCATGTTTCTCTACACCTTTCTAGGAAGATGCGTTGAGTTTTTTATTGGAATGGGACTAGCATTGATTATTCTAAAAACCAATGAATCAGATAGGAAATACCCGATTTTTACTTTATTAGGATTATTAGGAATTGCGGGAAGTATTGGAATAATGGCTAGCTTACCTTTGAATGGTATTGAATTTGGTTTGTACCACCCATTTGGAATTGTTACAAACAATTTGATTTTGCCAATTGGTATCGCGTTCTTTTATTTTGGTTTGATTAAAGAAAAATCCTTGATAAGGAAATTTCTTTCTTCCGCCACGATGCAACTACTTGGTAAAAGCTCGTATATATTTTATCTGATCCATATTGGTGTAATTTCAAATTTTGCTAAAGTATGGACAAGATCTGGTGTTGACGCTTTTTATAGTTGGTTAGAAATAAAAAGATATGATTGGTTGGGCGAACACCTAAACGACAGCATGCTTTTTATAGGAATAGTTTTTATTATTTTAAATCTAGTTTCTATCCTGTTATATAAAACCATTGAGGAACCCCTTAATTTGTATATAAGAAAATCTAAATTATTAGAGAAGAAGTTGGCTTAAATATTTATTATGAAACGGCTCTTATATTTTGTTTTTTTGGTATTGTTAATAACCAATGATGTAACGGCAAAAAGAAATAATAAATCTGTTGCCGATAACAAAATTGTATCTCTGAATGATCAGCAGGGAGAGGTAAATGTTGTGATAATACCAGCGGTAAAAACGAGCCAATTTACACAAAAAACAAAAGTAAATTACAAGCTATACATAAAGAACGGCATTCGTGAAAATCAGGAAGGAACTATCACTTTTATAGTAAAGGATACGGCCAATAAAGAGGTTACAAAGAAAGTATATGATATTAGCATCCCCGCTAGTAAGAAATTGGAAACGCTAATCAATATTCCACATTTTGATGATGGAAAATTCTCTATTGCTTTTATAGTAGAGCTGAATAAGGTTAAGTCTAATTTTAATTTCAATTACACATTTGGAATTGTAAAAAAAACAACGTCAGCAAAAGTAGAAAAGCAAATAAAATTAGATCCGCCTATAGATAATGATTTAGAGGGCGAGATCAAATCAAAGATGAAACCTGAAAACGAGGATGGAATTTTTATTGGCAAATCTCCTATAGTATATAATGTTTCTCTGGAAAACACATACGATATAACTGAAATAGGCACAATTGCCTATACCGTTAAAGATGCTATTGAGGGCACCGTGTATTCGGAAAAAGTGTATGACCTGAAAATGTCAAGAAGAAGTAGTAGGAGTATTCAATTTAAAATAGCCACTCCCCCTAAACCGGGAATCTATAATGTAGATCTTATAATTCACACAAATACTTATGATGATACAACCCATCATAGTTTTGGATATGAAATTGCTCAAATTAATAATCCTTATCATAAACCAGACGACTTTGATGCATTTTGGAAAGACGCGATGGAAGAACTTGCGCTTGTTGGTCCAGAATACAGTGTAAAGGAAGACCCCACACAAAGCACAAAGGAAATAGCGGTGTATAAGGTTGAGATGAACTCCATCGAAAATATTCGCAACTCAGGGTGGTTAACAATTCCTAAGACAGTTATAAAAGGAAAAAAATTTCCTGTTGTTATTAGTTATGTAGGTTATCAAGTAATGGCTCATCCAATTTTATCAGGCGACTTTGTTCAGTTGTCAATGAATATGAGAGGAACCGACCTTGAAAACATGGCGGATATTAATCCGGAGAAACAAGATCTCTTAACATTAAATATTCAGGACCCTCGTAAATTTGTTTATCGAGGGATCTATATGGATTGTATCCGAACCTTAGATTTTATTTTTGCAAAGGAAGAAATGGGCTTTGATTTATCAAGGATTGCATTGGTGGGAGGAAGCCAGGGTGCAGCATTAGCGCTTGTAGTAGCAGGATTACAGAATACAAAAGTGAAAACGGTTATTGCTGATAATCCCATTTATTGTGATTTCCATGTTAACCTAGGAATGAAAAAAGAAATTAAGACAGAATCGTTTGTTATAACATATATCAATAGATATTTAGAAGAGAATAAAAATATGTCAGAGGCTGATATTTTAAACACGCTCAGTTATTTTGAAGTTCAAAATTTTATTCCGAAGATAAATTGTCCGGTTTTGTTTGGTGTTGGATTACTTGATCCCTTAGCACCAGCAAACACCACAATACCGGCCTATAATAAATTGAAACCCGCTGTTCAAAAACAAAGTGAGATTTATACTTTTCCCGGACTTGCGCACGAAGTATCAATGAGACATAATACATTTAAGGGTTTATGGATTTATGAAAAACTAGCAGAATAAATTTGAAAAAAGCCAATAAATATTATTTAAAAGTTTTTGTGTTAATGCTGCTTTCAAGTATTTTGATAGTTGCAAAGTCTTCGTCCCAAAAAGCCGAAAAAGATGTGGAACTAACCATAAGTCCGAAAAGCAAGAACGGGTCCTTTACAGATAAAACAAAAGTGTTGTATCTATTAAAAATAAAAAATGGATTAGCACATGATCAAATAGGAACAATCTCTTACACCGTATCCAATGAAGGAGGTAAAGAAATTTCTAAAAGAATCTATGATATAAATGTTCCGGGCAAAAAAAAATACGAAACAGAATTTATTGTTCCCCATAATTACGAAGGGATTTTTGATATTAGTTTTCAAATTCAGTTGACCAATATCACATCAAAACTTGATTATCGTTTTGCTTATGGTATTGGAAAGAAACAAAAGTTTAATGGCGGAAAAGATCTGACAAAAGTAAAATCTGTTCCAATAGTTGGACCGGATGGGCCAAAATCTGCAGAAGAAGGAGGAGAAATAGTTATCAAGCTTACACCAGAACATCAAGATGGAACATGGGTTGGGCCGGGTCAGATTGTATATGCCGTAAAAATTCAAAACAAATACAAAGAGGCGCAAGAAGGTACCCTTAGCTATACGATTAAAGAAGCGGTGAAGGGCACTATTGTTGCCGAAAAAAAATATGATATCGGACTCAAAAAGAAATCGGTTAAAAATTTAAATTTTAAAATAGACCCTCCGCCATCACCAGGTATTTATAATATTGAACTTGCAATAAACACAACAACCTATGATGATACTACCTATTATTCATTTGGATATGAAATAGATCAAATGAATAGCCCCCTTCACAAGCCAGAAGATTTTGATGAGTTCTGGAAAAAAGCAATGGATGAATTGGCACAGGTAAACCCGGCATATAAAATCGTAGAATCAGAAGAAAAAAGCAATACAGAATATAAGGCTTATCGTGTTGAAATGAATTCATTGGAAAACATTCGAATCAAAGGATGGTTAACCGTTCCTCGTACAATTTTCACAGGAAAAAAATTTCCTGCTGTTCTCGTATTTCCAGGATATCAGGTAATGATGAAACCTTTGTTCTTTCACGATTTTATTGGATTATCCCTCGATGTTCGCGGAATGGATAAGAAAAGCGAAGAATATCCAATTCCAAGCGGAGAAGAAAATTTAACCTATCATATTGAAGATCCACTAAAATATACTTATCGAGGAATTTATATGGATTGTGTCAGGGGGCTCGATTTTTTATTGGCTAACCTAGATATGGGAATTGATCCTGATAGAATTACAGTATTAGGAGGAAGTCAGGGTGGCTCATTAGCCCTTGTTGTTGCAGGATTAAGAAATAAACAAATTCAAACCTGTATTGCGGATGTTCCGATCTTTTGTGATATGTATTCCAATTTACAAATGGAGCCGCAGATTAAAGAGGAGTCGTTCATATTTAAATACATCAACAAGTATTTAGAAAAAAATAAAGGGAGCTTTACAAAAGAAAATTTCTTGCAAAATTTTAGCTATTTCGAAGTACAAAATTTTGTGCCAAATATTAGATCCACTGTTTTAATGGCGGCATGTTTTAGGGATGCGCTTGCCCCTCCCCCAACTGTCTTTTATGCATTCAATAAATTACACCCCTGGGTTCATCAGAATAGTGAGATATATACTTTCCCTGAATTTGCCCACGCAATACCTGACGTTCACAATCTCTTTAAAAATACTTGGATGTATGAAAAACTCGTGAACAGCACAAAAAAGAAAAAACATGGTTAAAAAACTAACGACGATAGTATTCCTTTTTATTTTTTCTGCACTCAATGTGGCGAAGGCTGATTGGCCTGTTGGAAAAAAGAGGTTTAATCTATCACCAACAATTAATTATATATCCTCGTCTCGCTACTTTGATGCGGATGGAAAAGTTCGTACTTCAGATAATAACGGAATCTATACCACTAATACTATTGGGCTTTATGGAGCAACAGGTCTTACTCGAAGACTCGACTTGTATTTTAATATACCCGCAACCTTTATTGTATCCTCTGATATTTATTCAAGAAATACGAAAGCGGGTATAGGAGATTTGACAGTAGGGCTTGCTTTTCACACACCTTCGGACGATTTGAAATCTTATTTTACCATAAAAGCACAGGTAATGGTGCCAGCATATAGTAATGTTACCGCTCCATACCTGGGATACGGATCAAAGGGAATTCAGCTTGGAGCAAACTATTCCTTTTTACCAAGGCAGGGAAATTTTGCCTCTGTGGAAGCCAGCGTGGCTAGATATTTTGATGATGTTGATGGGCCAACACAGTTGTCGCTGGGGTTGAATTATGGTTTCCAGCTCCCAAAATTTCAATTGCTCATATTTAACTATAACCATCTTAACTCTATGAGCTCCAATAAAATTTTCTCCCAAAATCTAAATTCAAATAAAGATTTTATGATTGGAAGATTGTCTTGCGCGTATGGGAAAAGAATCAGCAGAACAGTAACGCCATATATACAAGCCGCTTATCCTATTTATGGTAGGAATGTGGGACAGGGCATTGGTTTTTTTCTGTTTTTCTCCATTAGACTGCCTTAATCAACATACAAAAAATCATTAGCCGATTATAATTTGATCTACCAAATCTTAAAACCGTTTATTCATTTAGCGTTGGCTATATTTTGTCCGCAGATAATATTGCCGAACCAATCTATTGCTAAATTGAGGGGTCCATTATTAATTACAGCCAATCACCCCAACTCTTTTCTAGACGCCATTATTATTGCATCTTTTTTTGATAAACCCATCCACTTTCTTGCAAGGGGCGACGCATTTCATAAACCCTGGCATAATTTTTTACTGCGCACATTGCACATGTTTCCTGTCTACAGATTAAGAGAGGGGAAGGAATATCTAGGATTAAATGCGGCTGCTTTCGAAAACAGTAGAAGGGTCTTGAGTCAAAACGGAATCGTACTTATTTTTATTGAAGGTATTTGTGTGAACAAACATGAGCTGCAACCCTTTAAAAAGGGGGCAGCAAGAATTGCCGCTACTTGTTGGAAAGAAGGAATTCCTTTACGGGTGCTTCCGCTAGCCATCGGCTACAGTTCTTTTAATGAAATGGGCAAATCGGTACTGATTCAAACCGGAGCACTACTGAACCAAACCGATCTAATGCCTTTAGAAGAAGAGGCTAAAAACTTTGTATACTTTAATCAGGTATTATTTCAAAAAATTGCAGCATTAATCATCGTTCCTGTTTTTAAACCAGCCCCTTCTCTTTTCAAACAGTTTCTAGGCAAAATCGGCACCATTTTAAATGGGCCATTTTATACGTTATTAAGCAGGTTTGTTTACAGAAAGACCAAGAATACCGTTTTTTATGACTCAGTATTATTTGGGCTATTATTTTTTTGTTATCCAATCTACCTGTTGACGCTTGGTTTGCTCTTATCGTTTTTTTCAGTACCATTCTTCACCACCACTTTGATTCTCTTCTTGCATCCCCTATTTGCTTATTTCGCAACTAGTACTAAAAGGCACACTTCGAGTTAATTTACTGACTAACTTCATAGCGCTATATCAGCACAATTATATTTATGGCGAATACTAAAATACTGGGCAAAAGAAAGCGCATAGCATTGGTTGCTCACGATCACAAAAAAGCAGATCTAATAGAGTGGGCGATCTATAATAAAACGGAACTGGCAAAACACGAACTGTTTGCAACAGGAACAACAGGAAAGTTGGTGGAGGAGGCGCTGGACCGACCCGTCAAAAAATTATTGAGTGGTCCGCTTGGGGGCGACCAACAAATTGGGGCCATGATTGCTCAGGGAGAAATCGATGTGATGCTTTTCTTCTGGGATCCGATGCAAGCACAGCCCCATGATAGTGATGTAAAAGCATTGCTAAGATTATGTGTGGCCTGGAATATTCCTATGGCCTGCGATAGGGCTACGGCCGACTTTATCATGACCTCACCTTTTATGCACAATGAATATATTGCGGCACAACCCGATTATACAGGTTATTTAAACAGGGATGTGAAGGAAGATGAATAAAAACATACAAATTAGACCCTGGCAAAAACAAGACGCACAAGCACTTGCCTCAATTGCAAATAATAGAAAAATTTGGAACAATGTACGCGACCAATTACCAAACCCGTATACTGTAATGGATGCCCTGCAATGGATGAACCATATAAAGGATCAGAACCCCGAACAGCACCAAGCTATCCTATATAACGGCCTGGTGGTAGGTAATATAGGTTGTAAGCCGCAAGAAGATGTTTATAGAAAATCAATTGAGATTGGTTATTTTGTTGGAGAGCCATATTGGGGGAAAGGCATTGCAACGGAGGCGATTAAATTGTTTGTACAACACCTGATAGAAAAGTTTCAACCGATTCGAATTTATGCAGAAGTGTTTGCACACAATCAATCTAGTATGAAGGTCTTGCAGAAAAATGGATTTTTCCTTGAATCGATAAGACGAAATGCCGCCATCAAGAATAATGAGATTGTTGATGATTATGTATGGGTAAAATTTGTATAAAAGACAATAGTTTTTACAATGAATAAAATAACAGACTCAACCAAAAACATAGTTGAACTGATCATACGCATGTCAGTTCTAATGCTATTGCTGTTTTATTGTTTTGAAATTTTAGCGCCTTTTATAATGCCAGTATTGTGGGCCATCATTATTGCTGTTTCGGTGTTTCCTATTCATGTTGCATTGAAAAAAAAATTAGGAGGAAGGGCAAAGCTTTCTGCATCCCTCATAACACTAGCTATTCTTTCTTTTATTTTTATTCCAGTTGGTTTTTTTATCAGCTCAATTTCTGATACAATCATAGAATTTAAAAATCAAGCAGAAAGCGGAACTATTCAACTAGATAAACCAAATCCGATCATAGAAACCTGGCCCATTATTGGTAAACCGCTTTTTAGTTTTTTACAGAATGCTTCAGGAAATCTCAGCACCATATTCCAAAAGCATCAGGCAGAAATTTTAGATGTCGCTAAAACAGTGATGATAGGAATTGTAGGTTCAGGCCTTACTTTTTTTCAAGTTGTTTTCTCAATTATTATTTCAGGCGTTTTATTGTCAACAAAAGGAACTATTGAAACCTGTCAGAAAATTTTTAATCGCATAGCCGATAAACGCGGGGATGAGTTTTTATTACTTACGGCAAGCACTATTCGAAGTGTAGTTAAAGGTGTATTGGGAGTTGCCGTAATTCAAGCCCTTTTAGCCGGCGTGGGATTCTTTTTAGCCTCGGTACCTCATGCGGGTGTTTGGGGTTTGGTTGCACTTGTTTTATCGATCATACAAGTTGGCCCTGGTTTAGTTATTATTCCCGTTATCATTTATTTGTTTACTACGGGTAATTCTGTTTTTGCGGGGCTTTGGACGGCTTACTTTGTAATGGTTATGTTCTCTGATAATATTTTAAAACCCATGTTATTGGGAAAGGGTGCGCAGGTTCCCATGCTAGTTATATTTATTGGCGTGCTTGGCGGATTCTTTTTATCCGGATTTATAGGGTTATTCACAGGCGCTATTATTTTATCCATCGGCTACAAACTATTTCTTGTTTGGATGCACGACCAACAAGAAGAAGAAAAAATTTAGATTTTATGAGAAATATGTTAATTGCATTTGCGGTTCTTGCTTTTTTTAGTGGATCTGCACAAGATTCTATTCGTGTAACCGATTTAAGATCGGCAGCAAAACTGATGGATCTAAGTTATACCCCCAAAGAGTTAGATACTATGTATGCTGGAGTGATGGAAAATTTCGAAAACTATCGACTCATGCATAAAGAACATTTGGATAACAGTGTTCCAATGAGTTTATGGCAAAATCCTGTTTTACCGGGCATGCATTTTAATACAAAACAAGAAACTATCAACTGGAATATTCCCGCGAATATTAATCTTCCAAAAAACAAAAACGATTTGGCATTCTATTCTATTTTGGAATTAGCATCGCTCATTAAAAACAAAAAAATAAGTTCTGTTGCACTTACGCAGTTTTATATCGATCGATTAAAAAAATTCAGCGACACATTGCAATGCGTCATCAGCTTTACAGAGGCAATTGCCATGGATCAGGCAAAACAAGCAGATGCAGAAATTGCAAAAGGAAAATACCGGGGACCCCTTCATGGAATTCCTTATGGATTAAAAGATCTGTTTGCTGTGAAAGGCACTAAAACCACCTGGGGTGCCGAGCCGTATAAAAACCAGATAATAGATGTTGACGCATATGTATATACTCGTTTAAAAGATGCGGGAGCTGTATTAGTTGCAAAATTTACATTGGGGGCTTTAGCAATGGGTGATTATTGGTTTGGCGGAAGAACTAAAAATCCATGGAATTTAATGAGAGGTTCTTCTGGATCATCTGCTGGATCTGCATCTGCAACTGTTGCTGGTTTGGTTCCTTTTGCAATAGGTACTGAAACATGGGGATCTATTACCTCGCCTTCTGGAACCTGCGGAGCAACAGGTCTGCGTCCTACATTTGGGAGTATCAGCAGATCGGGTGCAATGACATTGAGCTGGAGCTTAGATAAAGTGGGGCCTATTAGCAGAAGTGCAGAAGATGCAGCTGTTGTTTTTAATGCTATCCACGGAACCAATGGAAAAGATCAGAGTGCGGTGAATATGCCCTTCAATTATCAACCAACAACGGGTTTGAAAGGAAAGAAAATTGCCTATGCAAGAAATTATTTTAAAGAAATAAAAGATACTGCAGCTACCGAATGGAAAGTGCTGGATGTTTATCGTAAACTGGGTGTTGAATTAATACCGGTTGATTTCCCGGATAGCGGCGTTTATAATTTCAATATCATGGATGTAGTAATCAGCGCAGAATGTGCTGCAGCCTTTGATGAATTTACTAGGAATGGCATCGATGATCAAATGACGCGTCAGACTAAGAATGATTGGCCGAATAGTTTTCGGATATCTAGATTGATGCCAGCGGTAGAATATGTAAACGCTAACCGACATCGGTATTTATTAATGCAGAAAGTAAACGAAATGATGCAACAATATGATGCAGTAATCTGTCCGAATTTTGGAGGAAATCAATCGGCCATTACCAATCTTACCGGACACCCTGTAATTGTATTTCCAACAGGATTCAATAAATTTCAAACGCCTTCCAGTATCACATTAGTTGGAAAACTATATGATGAAGCAACTATAATTTCTATAGCGAAAGCCTATCAATCTGCCACGAATTGGAATAAATTGCATCCTAAGATGTTTCAATAGACAAATAAAAAATTAAATCAATTAACAGATACATGAGAACAAACATTCAAAACATTCTTTGCATCATTGGTGCCGGCCTAATTAGCGTTACGGCGATGAGTCAAAAATCTATTAGCGGATTCAGCGAAACGGCTTCTGTAAATCAAAAACAGACCGAACAAAAATTCGATGCGGTTCTGAGTGCAGAAAAAATTGGTGCAACCATTAAAGACCTTTCATCAAGACCACACCACCTGGGTTCTGTAGGCGGTAAGTCCGTTGCAGAAAATATTTTGGCAAGATTTAAATCTTATGGTTGGGACGCTTCCATTGAAACCTATCAAGTTTTATTCCCAACACCAAAGACAAGGGTTTTGGAAATGTTAGCGCCCGCTAATTATAAAGCCTTATTAAAAGAGCCTGCTCTAAAAGAAGATGCTACTTCTAATCAGGAAGATCAATTACCTACTTATAATTGTTGGAGTGCCGATGGCGACGCAACTGCTGAATTAGTGTTTGTTAACTATGGTGTACCTGCTGATTATGAAACCCTAGAAAAATTAGGGATCGATGTGAAAGGAAAGATTGTGATAGCAAAATACGGACATAGCTGGAGAGGCATTAAACCAAAAGTGGCCCAGGAACATGGCGCTATCGGATGTATTATTTATTCAGATCCGGCTGACGATGGATATGGTGCGGGAGAAGTTTATCCAAAAGGCCCGTTCAAAAATGAATACGGTGTTCAGCGTGGCTCGATTATGGATATGGTAATTTATCCAGGTGATCCACTAACACCTGGTATTGGCGCAACAGAGAAAGCAAAAAGATTAGAAAGAGCCGATGCCACTAATCTTTTAAAAATTCCTGTTTTACCTATTAGTTATCACGACGCAAAACCGTTATTAGAATCACTAGAGGGTGTGATTGCACCAGAAGGATGGAGAGGTGGTTTGCCCTTTACCTATCATGTGGGATCGGGCAAAACAAAAGTGCATCTGAAAGTTGATTTCGATTGGAAGATCCGTCCGGCATATGATGTTATTGCAAAAATTAAGGGTGCTGAATTCCCCGATCAATGGGTAATTCGCGGAAACCACCACGACGCTTGGGTAAATGGAGCGAATGATCCAATTAGTGGAATGGCTGCTTTATTAGAAGAAGCCAGATCAATTGGGGAATTAGTAAAATCAGGATGGAAACCCAAGAGAACGCTTGTGTATTGTGCTTGGGATGGAGAAGAACCAGGATTATTAGGATCTACAGAGTGGGTAGAAGATCACGCGGCAGAATTACAAGAAAAAGCAGTGGTATATATTAACTCAGACGGAAACGCCCGCGGATTTTTAGGTGCTGAAGGATCACACGCATTAGAGCAAATGGTCTTTGAAGTTGCTAAGGACGTTAAGGATCCACAAACCGGCGTTAGTGTATATGATAGAAAGAAAGCCTCTGAACTTGTGAATGCAAGTAGTACAAAAGCCAGACAAGAAATCATGAACGAAAAGGAATACCATATTGAAGCCATGGGTTCGGGTTCTGACTACTCCTCTTTTATTCAACACTTAGGTCTACCCGCATTGAATCTTGGTTATGGTGGTGAAGATGCTGGCGGAGAATACCACTCTATTTATGATAGCTATGATCATTATAGCAAATTCAAAGACCCCGGATTTGTATACGGTGTGGCTTTAGCAAAAACTGCGGGTCGTGCAGCATTACGCATGGCGGATGCAGAAGTATTACCGTTTGATTTTATAAGATTACAAAAAACGATTGCGGGCTATGTAAAAGAATTGTCTACTAACGTTGATCAACTGCGTGAAACAACAAAGCTGGAAAACGAAATGATCAGATCAAATGTTTATCAGTTAGCGGCAGATCCTACTAAGACAGAAAAATTACCAATTACAAAATCGGCTGTTCCGTATCTTGATTTTCATGCCATTCAAAATTCATTGGACGAATTGGCACAGGCGGGAAAAAACTTGAACGAATGGTTGAACAAACAAGACAATAAAGTAAGTGCAAAAACCAATCAATCATTATATAGAGCAGAACAACAATTATTATCTGCTCAAGGATTGCCTAGAAGAAATTGGTTTAAACACACTATTTATGCCCCAGGATTTTATACAGGTTATGGTGTGAAAACAATGCCGGGTATCCGCGAAGCAATTGAACAGAGGGACTGGAAAGAAGCACAGGAACAAATGAATATCGATGCAGCAAACATTGCTGCCCTGGCAAAATACTTACAAGCGATCACCCAATAAATAATAATTGTGAAAAGAATTGTTTCGATCATCAGTGTTGCGTTTTTATTCAGTTGTTCTGCATCGCATAAAGCGGTGTCTAAGAATGATCGGATAGGATCCTTGAAATTCATTAATGAGTACGAAGTGCCTTATAACCAAGAATTCAATGGCACAACGATCGGTGGATTATCTGGTATTGATTACGATTCCGAAAAGGAAATTTATTATATGATCAGCGATGATCGTTCAGCAATCAATCCTGCAAGATATTATTCTGCAAAAATTTCGCTGAACGCAAAGGGAATAGATACCGTAATATGGATTGCAACATACCCCATGTTGCAATCCAACGGTAAATCTTATCCTAATTCAAAGCAAGATCCCGCACACACACCAGATCCAGAAGCGATTCGATACAATAAAATTGCCAATGAATTAATATGGACTAGTGAAGGGGAAAGAATTGTTCGCGGAAAAGATACTGTGCTCGAAAACCCAGCAATCACACGCATTTCAATGGAAGGAAAATATATCGACACTTTTCCCTTGCCTGCAAATTTGTTGATGCGTGCTACTGAAAAGGGACCGCGACAAAATGGGGTTTTAGAAGGCTTAACTTTCGATAAAAATTTTAAAACTATTTATGTAAATGTAGAAGAGCCACTATATGAAGACGGACCAAGGGCAGACATCAAACCAAACAATGCGTGGATCAGAATTTATCAATATGATGTGGCAAGTAAAAAAAACACAGCCCAATATGCGTATCATCTTGAACCAATCGCCTATCCGTCAACACCAGAAAATGCATTTAAAATAAATGGTGTTCCTGATATATATGCAATAGGAAACAATCAATTAATTGTTTTAGAAAGATCCTTTTCATCTGGCCGTTTACCCTGTACTATAAAAGTGTTTCTGGCCGATTTAAATTCCGCAGAAGATATTAAAGAGAATAGTTCTTTAATGATCAACCCTGTAACCAAACCGGTTAAGAAAAAATTGTTGTTGAATATGGATGATCTAAAAATATATACTGATAATATTGAGGGGGTGACTTTTGGTCCAACTTTACCCAATGGCCATCGCAGTTTAATTTTTATTTCGGATAATAATTTTGCATCCTTCGAAAAAACACAATTGCTTTTGTTTGAAATCCTTCCTTAGATAAAATTGAAATATGCGCAGCACAATTTTTCTTATTGTTTTATTTTTTCTAATGAGTTGCAAACCTAAAACGCATTATGAGAATCCGCATATTGCAATACAAACAAAATATGGCGACATAGAAATTGAACTCCTACCCAAACAAGCACCCAAAACCGTAGCGGCATTTTTAAGTTATGTAGATTCTGGTTTCTATTTCAACAGTAGTTTTTACAGAGCCTTGAATATGGAAAACCAACCTTCCAACGCACCTAAAACAGAATTGATTCAAGGGGGCATTTGGAAAACAAATTACAAAAAAGCATCTTCCATTAAAGGCATCGACCACGAAAGCACTGAGCAAACAAAAATCAAACATATCGAGGGTGTCATCTCCCTTGCCAGAGCAAAACCAGGTACGGCTGGAACCGAATTCTTCATTGTAATTGGTAACCAACCGGGTCTGGATTATGGTGGCGAAAACTGCGAAGACCGCCAGGGTTACGCCGCTTTTGGAAGGGTGGTAAAGGGTTTAAACCTAGTCTTTAAAATCTCGGGCCAGAAGCTAAACGGTCAGTATATTTCCCCACAAGTTGATATTTTCAACATCGTAAGACTTTGATAATCAATCCATTTAACAGAACTTTCGGTTTTCTTTAGGCTAACCTTAAGAGTCTTTGGCACGCCGCTTGGATTAGGTATAGAGAATTTGTTTCTATACTTAAAACAAACCTTATGCAAAAGATGAAATGGTTTTTAGGCATTGTTACCCTGCTAGTTGTGATGGTTGGCTGTGGAACAACGGCCATGGTACAAAAGGACAATAATGTAGACATTAGGAAATTCAGGACCTATGCTTGGGTTGATGCAAGTACAAAAGATACTTCTAGCCATAGTACAAAAATGAACGACTTGACCGATAGAAAGATCAAAGAAAGTATCGATCGTAACCTTTTTGAAGTTGGTTGGAAATTGACGAAGAAGAACCCAGATGTACTGTTGACTTACGAAGTTGACAATGAAAAGGAAAGAAGAGATCGTCAAACGCCGATGTATTCTGAGCCAACCTATCGAAATGTATATAGTCCTTATAGCAGAAGATGGATTCCAATCTACTATCCATCTGAGTTAATGGGTTATCGAAACAGCACAGAGATGGTGCAAGAGCAAACATTCACACTAAGTTTGATTGATGCTGAAACCGATAAAACAATTTGGCAGGGATGGACAACGGTGGACAAAAACACAAAGCGAATGACAGATAAAGAAATTGACAGTAATGTTCGTGCCATTGTAAAAAAATTGGACAGATAAAAGGTTGAGGTGCGCACCCCCCGGCGCATTTAATAGGGCCATCTCGAGAGATCGGGGTGGCCTTTATTTTTTTGATTAGAATAAATACCGATTTATCTTAGTTGAATAAGTAAACATTATGCCTTTTCATTTACATGCACCCTATTCGCCCGCGGGCGACCAGCCATCTGCTATTCAGCAGCTGACGGATAATGTAAATGATGGCGAACAGTTTCAAACACTGTTAGGTGTTACGGGGAGTGGAAAAACTTTTACGATTGCTAATGTAATACAAAATACACAGCGACCAACGCTTGTGATCACACACAATAAAACATTGGTGGCACAATTGTATGGAGAGTTTAAACAGTTCTTTCCTGAAAATGCAGTGGGATATTTTGTAAGCTATTACGACTACTATCAGCCCGAAGCCTATATGCCAGTAACAGGTACTTATATTGAAAAGGATCTGAGTATTAATGAAGAGCTTGATAAGTTAAGATTACAAGCTACTTCACAATTATTAAGTGGGCGAAGAGATATTATTATTGTTGCGAGCGTGAGTTGTATTTATGGTATGGGCAATCCAACGGAATATGAAAATGGGATCATTCGAATTCATAAAGGTCAGGTTATTTCTCGTCAGGCATTTTTGCACGCACTCGTGAATTCATTATACAATCGTTCTCAAGGAGAATTTGGAAGAGGAACCTTTCGCGTAAAAGGAGATACGGTTGATATTAATTTGCCTTATGTGGACTTTGGATATCGGATCACTTTTTTTGGAGATGAGATCGAAGAAATAGAAAGTATAGAAACCGCTACCAGCAAGCGTATTGGCTTGATGGATAATGCAGCTATATTTCCTGCCACATTGTATCTGGCGCCGAAAGAAATGATCTTGCAGGTGATGCATGAAATTCAAGATGAGATGATGGCGCAGGTAGCGTATTTCAAAAGCACCGGAAAATTTATTGAAGCACAAAGATTAAAAGAACGTGTGGAGTATGATATTGAAATGATTCGAGAGCTGGGATATTGTAACGGAATCGAAAACTATTCCCGCTTCTTTGATCGAAGAAAACCCGGTACTAGGCCATTCTGTTTATTAGATTATTTCCCCAAAGATTTTTTATTGGTGATCGATGAAAGTCACCAGACAATCCCACAAGTAGCCGGTATGTATGGGGGAGATAGAAGTAGGAAAATGGTGTTGGTAGAATACGGATTTCGATTACCCAGTGCGATGGATAATCGGCCATTGAATTTTAATGAGTTTGAATCAATAACGGGTCAGACCATTTATGTAAGCGCTACTCCTAGCGATTATGAACTTGAAAAAACAGGTGGTGTGGTGGTAGAACAGATTGTTCGTCCCACTGGTTTATTAGATCCACCAATTCAGGTTAGGCCAAGCGTAAATCAGATCGATGATCTGTTGGATGAGATTGATAAGACGGTAAAAAAGGGCGATCGTGTTTTGGTGACTACACTTACTAAGCGAATGGCGGAGGAAATGGATAAATATCTTGGTCGCATTAATATCAAATCAAAATATATCCATAGCGATGTAGATACATTAGAGCGGGTAGAAATTTTACGTCAGTTAAGATTAGGGGAGATCGATGTATTGGTTGGCGTAAACCTATTGAGGGAAGGATTAGATCTTCCAGAAGTTTCTTTGGTTGCGATTCTTGATGCGGACAAAGAAGGGTTCTTGCGTAATGAAAAATCACTGACACAGACAGCAGGAAGAGCAGCTAGAAATGTGGACGGTTTTGTGATTTTTTATGCTGATAAAATGACAGAAAGCATGCAAAGGACTATTGATGAAACTTCTCGGCGAAGAGAAAAGCAGGTTGCTTACAATATAGTACACGGAATTACCCCAACGACAATTATAAAAAGTAGGGAACAAGTTTTTGCGCAGGGATCTGTGTTGGATATTAAAGGATATGACCCATCGAATCCCTACGCTTTGCAACAGGATGCTCAATTAGTAGCATCAAAAGCAGCTGAGGAACAGGAAACATATCGGACAATTCCGCAAATTGAAAAAGCAATAGGAAAGACCAAAAAAGAAATGGAGAAAGCCGCAAGGGATCTTGACTTTATTGAGGCTGCAAGATTAAGAGATGAGATGTTTCGTCTTCAAAAAGAATTGGAAGGGATGAAATAGTTAACGAATTAAGAAAAAATAGGCAAGGATTCTTATAATGTGCAACAAAATGCTTATTTTTTATTATCTCAATTGATACAGTAACACGAAATTCACCAACCTTTGTAACAAAATCATATTTATCCCCCCCAAATGATATTATGAGATGCTAAAAAACAGTAATATTAGAATTATACTTAGTTCCGTACTTCTTTTGTTATTAAGCATAGGAAACTACTATTTTCAATTTGGGAATTTAAATGGTTTGTTATTCTTAGGGGTGATCATTTTATTTTCTTACCAGGACGATATTTCCTTTTCTGGCTCTATTGTATTTTGTGTAATCACCAATTTTCTCTGGGCATACGGGGACCTCGAAAATAATCATTTTACGACCCAAATCACTGCAATTATTAGTGGTAGTTCGAGAATTCTTATTTCCATTCTTACTTCCATTGGTGCCCATACTTATTATATAGAGAAAAAGCAAAAAGCAACAATTACTGAACAAAAATTGGCTTTAGAAAAATCGAATTACGAGCTGAATAAGTTTATTGCAATGGCGGCCCATGATATACGTAATCCGGTGGCATCTATTAAAATGATTTCAGATTTTTTGGTTGAAGATGAAACTTTATCAAAAGAAGCAAAAGAATGGGTAGAAATAATTCAGGTTTCGGCTAGTAATACCCTGTTGATCTTGAATAACACTTTAAATATTAGTCAGATTCGTGCCGGCTCTGTTAACATGAACTTTTTGAAAGAAGATTATATCAAATTCATAAAGGATAATCTGCTTGTGAACAATCATTTGGCAATCACAAAAAAACAAACGATTCTTTTTCAAAGTAGCATGAGCAATGTGGAAGTGGAATTTGATAAGAGTAGAATGGTTCAGGTGATGAATAACCTTATAAACAACGCTATCAAATATTCTCCCGAGGATAGCCATATCGTTGTTTATGTTGAATATGAAGATAAAGATCAAGGTTATATAACAACATTAGTGAAAGACGAGGGATTGGGAATTGATGAAGCCTTTCACGATAAGCTGTACGATGCTTTTGCAACAACGAGTAATCAACCTACTAATAACGAAACAAAAACCGGACTTGGTTTGGCAATCGTAAAGAAAATTGTGGAGTTGCACCATGGAACTACAGGATTTACCAGTGTCAAGGGCACGGGATCTGAATTCCATTTTTCCATCCCAGTTACGCAAAATAGTAGAACTTAGTGTTTTGGATGAACTACCAATACACAAATGAAACATCTCTTACTTTTTATATTTAGCCTTCTTACTAGTACTGCCTTATTCGCGCAGAACATAGTTGTGAATGGTGATTTGGAAGATGTGAATATTTGTGTTGAGCATAATGCACTCTGCAGCCCTGCTGGCTGGTTTTATTTTAAAGCAGATCCTGTTGGATACCTTAACCCCGGCAGCGCAAATAAATCTATTTCGGCAAGTGGTATCCATCATTTTAATTTAATGGCCGCTTCAGCACAAGACAGTTCTAGAGATTATTGGCAAACCAAATTATTATGCCCTGTTGAACCGGGAAAAAAATATTCCATTTCATTTAAAATCTCTGCCACCTGGGCCGATCCTAATTTGAATGATCTTGGTTTTTGGTTTACAAATAAATTTATCTATACCAGCAAAGACACACTGTTACAACCAAATAATTATGTTGGGTTTTTAGATGCGAAAGTAAAATCGATGAAGAATGGTTGGTTCTTAATTAATAAAGAAATAACCGTTTCGGATACCGCGTCAATTCTGGTAATCGGTAATTTTTCGAAAGAAAAAAATAGCGACCTATTTGCAAAGCGACGTCGCGATATTAAATCTATTTCAATTTTTGTTGATGATATTCAGATTAACTGCGACAAAGAAACAGCTTGTATCATTGACTCACATATAAAAGATTCACTTTATGCCATCAAGAGAAGACACTCAAAAATAGAGTTGATCAAACCCCCAACGATCGAAACGCAGAAACCGCTGTGTCAAGATTCTGTATTGGTAAAACCTAATCATGTGGTTGATACATTTAGCATCAACAGTATTCAATTTGCTTTAGATGATTCTAGGATCACAGATAAATCGGTTGTGAAAATGTTGGCCCCACTCTCACAAAAAAAAGATGCTATTGAAAGAATGGAAGTAATAGGTTACACCGATGATCTCGGAACAGAAGAACATAATTGGGAACTTTCAAAAAACAGGGCCGCTTCTGTAATAAAATTATTGGCAGAAGAAATAGGAATCGACCCGAAAATAATTTCCGCACGAGGCGAAGGCATTTCAAAAAAATACGAACAGAAGGACCTGAATCGACGCGTAGATATTTTTATTTATTGGAAATAAGGCGGAAGATAAAAGATAAGAAGAAGTGAAGAGATAAAAGTGAGACTCATCCTCACTTTCACCCTTTTCAAATCACGCTTATCTTTCCAACTTACCAACCTCTTTTCACTCTTATCTTTTATCTTTTATCTTACATTTATTTCAACAATGCGATTCTTGATTTTAAGTTGGCAAACTTGTTAGAAAGTTCTTTTAGTTGCTCATTGATTTGTTTCACCCCAGCAACGGCCTGCGTTGTCGGTACCATTTCTGTTTCTTGCAAAATCCCAAAGAGCCCGGAGAAAGCAGATTCTACTCCGGCTGGTGTTGGCACTGCTTGTGCTGTTGCACCTCTTCTTGATCTCGTACCCCCTTCAAACAAACTCAATTCCTGATCCAATGCTTTCATTGTTTCTGGGTTGGCAGATTTTGTTTTCAAGATTTTTCTTTGCTCTGCCGCTTCTGCTGCAATAGCTTTTGCTTTGATCTTTCCTTCGTAACAGATCATCGATAATGAAAACTGTTTTTGCAAATCAGCTGCACTTGCTTTTACGCGAGGATCCATTTTAATTATTAACTGCTGACTAATAGTTTTTCCACCGGCAGTTAGTTTCACTGTATAATTCCCTGGCATTGCCCAAGGGGATGTTGCAGAAGGTGCCGTGTTCTTATAAATCGCAGTCATAGGATAAGAAACAGGTTCTTTTAATGCTGTATAATGTAAATCCCAAATAAAACGATGCGCACCGGCATCAGCCGATAAAATAGTTTGGGGACGGATCCAATATAATGGAATATTCACATCAGGAATTTCATAGGGCTTATCGTTGCTGCTGTATTTGCAAACAGGGTTTCCTGCGGCATCAAAAATTTCGAGTGATACTTCACTAGTAGATTTTTCTGATAAATAATAATTGAAGACGGCACCATCTGGAGGGTTTTGTCCCCCCGGCTCTTCCTGTGGCATTGGGGTATCAGTATTCATATTCCAACGCACGCGTAAAGCTTGTTGTGGTTTAAATAGAATTGCTTTTTCTGCTGCCATGCTCGCACTCATCTGTCTTAATGGAGTGATATCATCTAAGATCCAAAAACTTCTTCCGTGAGTTCCAATTACTAAGTCATCATCTTTAATTACTAGATCACGAATAGAGGTTGGTGGCATATTCAATTTAAGTGATTGCCAATTTTCTCCATCATCAAAAGAAACATACACTGCATTTTCAGAACCAGCGAATAATAATCCTTTACGATTTGGATCTTCACGAACCACATTGATTGGCTCATTAGTAGGCAACCCTTTTGTAATAAGTTTCCATGTTTTTCCTCCATCAGTTGTTTTATAAGCATAGGGATGCATATCATCGCAACGTATTCTGTTGACTGCCGCGTAAACCGTGTTGGCATCAAAATGACTAGCATCCATCAACGATATTTTACTCCAAGAAGTAATGGCTTCTGGTGTAACATTCTTCCATGTTTTTCCCCCATCGCGCGTTACTTGAATCAACCCATCATCGGTACCTGCCCAGATGGTGTTGATGTCTTTATAAGAGGGAGCTACTGTATATATCACACCACGACGTGGCATTTTTTTCATGTCTTCGGTGGTATATATTCCCACGCTAGCAGGAATGTCCCAACTTTCTCTGGTTAAATCCGGACTAATTATTTCCCAGCTATTTCCAGCATCCCTGGTTTTGAAAATCACATTCCCTGCGAAATACAGGGTTTTTGGATCGATTGGCGAGAACAAAACCGGAGCCGTTCTTACAAAACGATACTTACCGCTTCGTAAAGCTTCGGGTGCAATGTTTTGTAACTGACCTGTGCGTTTATCAAATTTGGTAATCTTGCCGCCGTAAATAATATTGGGGTCAAGCGGATCTGCCGCTATATAACCATATTCCTCCACACCCACAGGATGCCATTCGCGTAAACCGATTTGTCCGTCGTTTCCTCTAGACGAAATCCCCACCGAACCACTTTCTTGTTGTGCACCATACACATTATAAGGAAAGGCGTTATCGGTGCTCACGTGATAAAACTGTGCTGTAGGCTGATTGTACCATGATGAAAAAGTTTCTCCTCCATTCACGGTAACAATGCCACCCTGATCTAAGGCGATCAACATGATCTGCGGATTAGTTGGATTGATCCAGATGCGATGGTAATCATCACCACCCGGTGCACCCCGAAAGCCGGTCCAGGTTTTTGCTCCATCGGTTGATTTCCAAACCACCACGTTCGCGCTATATACCATATCTGCATTGGTAGGATCGCATTTTATTTCTGCGAAATCGCTACCGCGGCCCCAGAATCTTCCGTCTGCATTGGCATTAATCCAAGATTCGCCCGCATCATCACTTCTATAAATCCCTCCGTATTTTCCGGCATCAACAGTTGCATAAAGGCGATTACTATTGGTTGGAGCGATAGTGAATCCAATTCTGCCTAGTCCTTGTTCAGGAGTTGGTAAACCCTTGGTGAGTTTTTTCCAGGTAGTTCCCCCATCAGTTGATTTAAAGAGTCCGCTCTCAGCTCCGTTCCATGCGCCGTTTTCCCATGGTCCCTGTCTGCCTGCCCAAAGATCGGCATAGATAATATTCGAATTATTTGGATCGAAGTTTACTTGAACAGCACCCGTGTTTTCGTCCTTATATAAAACACGCTCCCAGGTCTTGCCGCCATCGACACTTCTGTAAACCCCCCGTTCCGTGTTTGGTCCGTATGGATGTCCCAATACAGCTACAAAAACCCGGTTCTCATTTTTCGGATCGACGATAATATTGCCAATTTGTTGTCCCTCTTTCAAACCCATATTGCTCCAAGTTTTTCCAGCATCAGTAGATTTATAAACACCATCACCCACCGACAGATCGGGTCTTTGTATTCCTTCTCCGCATCCAACGTAAACGACATTGGGGTTGGATTCTGAGACGGCGATATCGCCCACAGAACCTGTTTGCATCTGATCGAAGATGGGGTTCCAAGTGCGACCATAATCGGTGCTCTTCCAAACTCCGCCGTTATTTACGCCGATATAAAATACATTGGGTTGAGTAGGAACACCTACTGCGCCTACTGTTCTGCCACCTCTATGCGGACCGATCATGCGGTATTGCATGGCATTGAAATAGGCACTAGAAAATTGTTGTGCTTCTATTGTTGTACTACAAAAAACTAGTAAAGAGAAAAATAATGCGGGGAGAATTTTTTTGAAATGCATCTTAATTGATTTATCAAATGATTGATAACTCAATATACAAAAGAGGAATAAGAACTAAATAGTAAATGAAAAGAAAGAGGAAGAGTGGTAAGCTCTTCCTCAAAAAAACAAAAGATTATTCTTTGTCAACATCATGTTTGCTATACGCTTCCATTAGTTTTTTCTGCACTTCAACAGCCACTGGGGCATAAGAAGCGAATTGCATATTGAAGCGTGCACGTCCTTGCGTTAAACTTCTAAGCGAGGAGGAGTATTGGTACATTAGTGCCAATGGAACTTTGGCTGTGATCTTTTGGAAATGGCCTTCTGCTTCCATTCCTTCTACAACAGCCATACGAGTTTGTAGATCGCCCATTACGGAGCCAACTTGGTCATCGGGACAAGAGATCTCAACCTGATAAATGGGTTCGAGCAATTGTGGATCGGCATCTTTAAATGCAGAACGGAAGGCCTGCAAACCTGCGATCTTAAAGGAGATATCATTGCTATCAACCGGGTGCATTTTTCCATCATAAACACTTACGCGAACGTCGCGCACATAAGAACCGGTGATGGGTCCGTTATGCATTTTTTCCATGATACCTTTTAAGATAGCAGGAAGAAAACGTGTATCTATGGCACCCCCAACGATACAATTTAGGTAGACCAGTTTACCGCCCCAATCTAAATTAATCTCCTCTCTACCGCGTACATGTAATCCGGGTGGATCAGGAATTCCTTGATACCAAGGTTCTACCAACATGAAGACTTCACCAAACTGTCCGGCACCACCACTTTGTTTTTTATGGCGATAAGTGGCTTCGGCTTTTTTGCGGATGGTTTCACGATACGGAATTTTTGGTTTGTCGATCGTAATATCGAGTTTATGTATATGTGCGATCTTCCATTGGATCACTTGCAGGTGCAATTCACCCTGACAGTGTAATAAGATCTGTTTTAGTTCAGGAGAAACTTCGAATCTAACCGTTGCGTCTTCGCTTACCAATGTGTGTAATACTTGCGCTAATTTTTCATCATCCCCTTTGTTTACCGAAGCGATGGCGACAGTAACATTTGGTTTTGGAAATTGAATGGGCTCGAGTTCAATATTTGCTCCTTTCTCATGCAAGGTATTATTCACATGCGTGCTGCGAAGTTTAAGTGTAGCACCAATATCGCCAGCTGCTAATTCTGTAACTGGCATTCGGTTATGACCTTCGAGTAATAAGAGTTGATTCAGCACTTCTGTTCCGCCGGTATTTTCGTTCACCAATTCGCAGCCAGCTTTAATGGTTCCGCTGAAAACTTTAAATAAACTCAGTTCACCAATATGTGGTTCGGTAATGGTTTTGAAAATGAAAATACAAGCAGGTCCTTTTGGATCGCAGGGTAATAATTTTCCAGACTTTGTTTTTTGTGGTGGCATTTCAATAGCAGAGGGACAAACATTATCAATGAATCCCATGATCCTTCCGCTACCCATATTTTTTTCTGCTGATGCACAGAACAAAGGAAAGATGTCGTGACGGATCATGGATTTATGTAGACCTTCTTTCATATCATTTTCATCCAACTCGCCTTTATCAAAATATTTTTCCATCAATCCCTCGTCATTCGCAGCAATTGTTTCCACCAATTCTTTATGCAGCTGCTCAGCTCTTTCTTTTAAATGTTCGGGAATGGGTTCTTTTGCGGGCTTACCGCCATCTGGTCCGTAATGATACATCACCATATTTAACACATCAACTATGGCATTGAATTTAGCGCCCGTTTGAACAGGAAATTGAACAGCAACCACATTAGCGCCGAAATGATTTTTTGCTTCCTGTAATGTTTTATCAAAATCAGCTTCGTCTTTGTCCAATTGATTTACAACAAAGAGAGTTGGTGTTTTAAATTTATCAGTGTATTCCCAGATCACATCGGTACCCACTTCTACACCTGCTGTAGCGTTGAGGATCATTAAACCAGTATCTGCAACACGCAATGCACTAATTAATTCACCTGAAAAATCGTCATAGCCTGGGGTATCGATAATGTTGATTTTATAGTCGCGCCAAACGGTATGCATTAGAGACGCAAAAACAGAACTCTCGCGTTCTGTTTCTAATTCGTGGTAATCACTCACCGTATTTTTTGTAAGCACCGAGCCGCGACGCTTAATGAGTCCGGCTTCGAATAACATGCTTTCGGCAAGGGTAGTTTTACCGCTGCCGGGGTGTCCCAGCAGCGCGATATTTTTTACGTGGTTTGAATCGTAAGTAGCCATGGTTAAATTATTTATTCAAAAATTGATGAAAGTCTTTTTCTAGATTTTTTAGAAAACCAAATAGAATATCTAGTTTGTCTTTTAAGTAGTGGTGTGGGATACGATGTCCGAAGTTGGGATGTTTCTCTGCTTCAAAAATATGATGTTTGATTTCGTGTTTCAGATCATGGAGGTTGATGAGTTGAATGTGAAACTGATTATGAAAATGTTCGATGCCTTCAACCGTTTCGTGATCTGTTTTTCCGGGAGCGAATAAATACAATTCGTTTTTTAGTTTGTTAATCTTTTCTCGATAATTAGTTAGGTCTTGCTTCCATTTTTTGCACTCGCCAATGAGTGCCAGATGTTGTTCTTCTGTTATCATTGCAATCGTTTTTAGGATGAAGAAAATTGGGGCGTCTAATCCGTAAAATTTGACATAATAAATGTAAAATCCAAGCAAAAAAATAACCATGACGCCTGTCATGGTTATTCAAATAAAATAGTATTATATTAGATAGAATCTTTGTTAGAACGTTTACCCATTCCCTTAAAAATACCTTATATAGGTTGAGCTTAAGAAACGGCTGGCTTCAGGAGTTTACTATGTGAAGCATAAAATTTATCTGGACTATAGACAAATAGACAACTACCGTTACGAATAGTTTCGATGATGGGCTTTTTCAAGGCTTCTGGGATGGCCGGGCAACCCTGACTACGACCAATAAAACCTTTTTGTTTTGCAGTGTTTTCGCTTACATATTTAGCACTATGAATTACAATACCGCGATCATAAGCATTGTCGTTGATACCCGCTTCTTGTCCCTCTAAACGTAATGAATATCCGTGTTTACCATTGTAAACATCGGCCGTAGTATAAAATCCGAGGCTACTTTTAAAGCTATTGAAGGCATTCGAAAAACGGGTGGCCAATACAGTGCCCGAACCCTTGCCATGAGAAACGAAGGTGTTGAAGAGAAGCTGTCCGCTTACCAGATCGATCACAAAAAGGCGCTTCTGACTAGAAGGCAAACTAAAATCGATGATGGTTAAAATATTATCCTTCTGGATCTTTCCCGTTTCAATCAGGGCTTTATAGCCGGTTAATGCATATTCAAAAGCCGCTTTAGACAGACCCAGGGTAGACAATTGTAGGGAATCGTATAGGAAGAAATTCTTGTCAATATTTTTAGCACCTGTTGGAATGGGCGCAGCAATCGAAGCATTTTTTCGAATTGTTTTTGACTTGTTAGTTCCAAAAACAAAAGAACCCATCAGCATCGCAATGGGAATCAGATAGATTCGCAATTTTTTAAAATGTTTCAATAGCATGGGGGGATTCTTATTGAGGGGTAAAGGTACTTATTCCTCCCCTTGCCACCTAGTTGTATGGGAATTCTTACATAAGGTTTAACGTATTTATGCCTATTTATGCCCATATTTTGGTATTTCGAAAATTGTTTTCCACGTTCTATAATTCAACAATCCATCTGTTTATCTTGCAGACATGCAGGAGTATTTGAACGGATTGAATGAGCCTCAGCGGGAGGCGGTGTTACATATGAATGGACCCATTATGATCGTAGCTGGTGCGGGATCTGGCAAAACCAAGGTGTTGACAACCCGAATTGCACACTTAATGGCCAAGGGAGTTGATGCGTTTAATATCCTGGCTCTGACTTTTACCAACAAGGCAGCAGCCGAAATGAAGGAAAGGATCGAAAAGATCCTGGGCAATTCTGAGGCACGCAACCTATATATCGGAACCTTTCACTCGGTGTTTGCCAGAATTCTGCGGGCTGAGGCACATCGCCTTGGCTACCCCAGCAATTTTACCATTTATGATACGGATGATAGCCGGTCGGTCATCAAAACGGTAGTGAACGAACTGAACCTCGACGATAAACATTATAAGGCCAATGTGGTGGGCAACCGCATTTCACAGGCGAAGAATGCATTGGTTGGTCCGGCCGAATACGCCGTGGATTACTATATTCAGCAGGAAGATATGCGCGCGAACAGGCAAGCTATCTCTCAGATCTATCAGGCTTATGCCAATCGTTGTTTTAAGAACGGGGCGATGGATTTTGATGATCTGTTGTTGAAGATGCATGAACTATTGAAAAATTTTCCGGAAGCATTATATAAGTATCAGCATAAGTTCAAGTACATCTTAATTGATGAGTATCAGGATACCAATCCGGTACAGTACGAGATCACGAAGTTGTTAGCGGCAGTGCACGAAAATATTTGTGTGGTGGGTGATGATGCACAGAGTATTTATAGTTTTCGTGGCGCAACGATCGAGAATATCTTACAGTTTCAGAAAGATTATGATGATGTGAAAATTGTGAAGCTCGAGCAGAACTATCGCAGCAGCAAGAATATTATTCATGTGGCCAATGCAGTGATCAAAGTGAATCAGGGACAGATTCCAAAAAACTTATGGACCGATAATAACGAAGGAGAGAAGATCCGTTTGGTAAGAACGATGACGGATAATGATGAAGGAAAATTTGTAGCGGATACCATTCAGGAACAAAAACTACGCAACCATTTTTATAACCAGGACTTTGCGATTCTTTATAGAACCAATGCGCAGAGCAGGGCGTATGAAGAGAGCTTGAGAAGGATGGGCATTGCGTATCGGATTTATGGCGGTGTGAGTTTCTATCAAAGAAAAGAGATCAAGGATTTCCTGGCTTATCTGCGGGTGATTGTGAATACGCAAGATGAAGAAGGATTAAAACGGATCATTAATTATCCAGCTCGGGGAATTGGAAAAACGAGTATTGAAAAACTAGTGATTGCAGCGAATGATTTGAACATCTCGATGTTTGAAGTGCTGACAAGAGCTGGAGAGTTTGGATTTAAAGGCGGCACACTGGAAACCATGCAAAACTTTGTAACGATGATCCGTTATTTCCAAAGTTTGATGGCAGAAAAGAATGCTTATGATTTGGCTATTCAAGTAGGAAAGCATACTAATATTGTTAAGGAATTATTTAGCGATAAAACCACCGAAGGATTAGCTCGATATGAAAACGTTCAGGAGATCTTGAACTCAGTTAAAGAATGGACGGAGAGTCCGAGTAACGATGATGGAGAACTGGGTGATAAAAGTTTAGGTTCTTATCTGCAACAAATTAGTTTAGTAACTGATGCAGATGATAATAAGCAGGAAACTGATGTAGTAAAGTTGATGACCATTCACGCTGCAAAGGGTTTGGAATTTAGTTGTGTATTTGTGGGAGGTATTGAAGAAACATTGTTTCCAAATGCAATGGCCATTAATACGCGTGAAGAATTAGAGGAAGAAAGAAGATTGTTTTATGTAGCCATCACAAGAGCGAAGCAACATCTTTGGTTAACTTATGCCAACTCAAGATATCGATTCGGACAGCTGGTACAGAATGAGCCGAGTAGATTTATCGATGAAATGCCGGAAGACTATGTAGACAAAAGTTATGCAGGTGGTGGAGCACGCAATAACGCTGGAACCCAATTTGGTAGCGCGTTTGAGCGGATGCAAAGAGGTGGTGGCTTTGGAGCAGCTGCATCAGCAGAAAAAAAATATGGTCCCCCTCCATCAAAGAAACCCGATGCAGGAAAAACAAAACCAGAATATTTACCTATCGTTCCTCCATCATCAAAAATAGTAGAGCATCAGCCATCGGGAAATTTTGTAGCGAGCGATACGAGTAGTTTAGCAGCGGGACAAAAAGTAGAACACCAAAAATTTGGATTCGGGATGGTTGAAAAAATTGAAGGCTCTGCACATAATCCGATCGCAACAATTCAGTTTGAATTGAATGGAGAAAAAAAGATCATGTTGAATTATGCGAAACTGAGGATCGTTAGTTAGCGTTCATTTTTTTGATTACGGGGCTTCAACTTTTTTTCAATGGAAGCTGGTGCATATACGCCACCGGTTGAGCTAGGTAATAAAGTTAAATTCGGTAAGAATAAATAGGTCTCAGGTAATAAAAAAGCGAAAGAAGATTTTGAGCTGGGGAAAGTTCGTTTGTATTGTATTAGAACTTCCATCTGCGGGCGGTCTTCTTGCACAAAGGGTTGTACAGAAAGTGGATATTTATTCCACCTTGAACCAGCAGCCCAATAACTGCCATTAATATTATTCTCACTTAAATACTTCAGGAAATTATCAAGCACAGGCAACCAGCGCAGATCATTGTCAGGAATTCCATACTCACCAACAGTGCCACGTTTGTTATGATCTTTTAACCATCTAACGAAGGGCATGATTCGTATCACTCCTGTAAATTCTGTTGCGCCGCTGCTATCGTAGTTTTCGTTATACCTACCCGAATAATTTTTATCGAAATAACAGTGCGCATCATAAATTAAATTGTTGTTCGGGTCCACCAGATTTTTTAAAACATCGCTGTATTGTCTCCAATTTTCTGCATTCGCATAATTATCGCCCGAAATGATGATGCTATTTTTTTTGTCCACCGTACGAATCGCTTTTATGGTTTCTTGTGCCGTAGTAAACCAATCGAACTCGCCCATATCATGTGGCTCGCACATAATTTCAAAACCATAAACATTTTTAAAATCGCTTAACTCAGTTGCCATCCTCACCCAAAAATCTGACAGATGTTTTCTTGTTACGGTGGTTGAGCCAACTATATAATCGGTATTACCAATTCTATATCGTCCGAAATTGTGCATGCTTAAGAGCACTTTGATATTTCTTGGTCCGCAGTAAAGTATCACCCTTCTGATCTCATCAATATTAGACTGATCCAACTCCCCACCCTGCACAGGTTGAACACGCTCCCATTTGAAAGGAATGGTCATTAATTGAAAGCCCTGCTGATAGAAATATTCAATATCGTCGTTAGAAGGATAGGCATAGTCTTTATTCAAAACCCCGGGAATGGTTTTTTCTTCAAATTCAGCTCCGCAGATATTAATCCCGTAAGGAATCCCTTTCGTTTGAGCAAAGCCTGAAGAGCCAAGCACTAGAAAAACAATCAAAACTAGAATTAAACGCATAAGAATCACTTCAACCTATGAACGTAAAATACAGGTTAAATATTGACTCAAAATGTAAATAATGACTCGATTTGCCATTAAATCGATTTTCGATATCCGAAAAATATGGCGCTCATGGGGTTTCGTTCGCTTCAAAAGGGTAATCCCTGTTTGCTTTTGTTTAAATTTGCAGCAGTATTTATTTTGGTAAGCCAGAATAAAAAAATATTAACTATGATCCAAACAGGCAACCCGGTAATCAGTATTTATACCGAAATGACACCCAATCCAGAGACAATGAAGTTTGTTGCTAACAAACTATTGTATCCAGGAAAGAGCATTGATTTTGCAGACGAATCTTTGGCTGCTCCATCACCTTTGGCAAAAGAGCTATTCGGTTTTCCTTTTATCAAGAGTGTATTCATTGCCAGCAATTTTATTACCCTGACCAAAACCGCTGATACAGACGATTGGCAGGATGTAATTCCACCTATCAAAGCCTTCTTGAAAGAATATTTAGAGAATGGTGGTGTTGTGGTGAATGATGAGGAAGTAGCAAAAGTAAAACAGGAATCTACCAATACTGTTAGCGAAGACGATGATGATATTGTAAAACGCGTAAAAGAATTGTTAGAGAATTATGTAAAACCAGCAGTTGAAATGGATGGCGGCGCCATTCAGTTCAAGAGTTACAATGATGGTATTGTGAACCTGATGTTACAAGGATCTTGCAGTGGTTGTCCCTCTTCAATGATTACTTTAAAAGCAGGGATTGAAGGAATGATGAAAAGAATGATTCCAGAAGTGAGGGAAGTTGTGGCAGAAGCGGAATAATAAATAGTTTGTTGAGTGTAATTAGCGCCCCTCCGATACATGGAGGGGCGTTTTTGTTGTAATTTAGTTTGCAGATTGAATTAGAAATGAAAAAATCGCTCGTAAGTTTTTTACACAACCATTGGGATGCACTGTTGGCTTCAGTAGCAGGTTGTGTAGCCATATATTATCTCACAAAATTTGGCGGCATAGGTATATCACCTGATTCGGTTGGTTATACTGTTGCAGCAATTAACTTAAAAGAAAAAGGCGTTTTGATCGATTTTAATGGATTGGCCTTGGTTGATTTTCCTGCTGGGTATCCGATTTTTCTTTCTGTAAATTATTTACTAACCGGAATTAAGCCAGTAGTATTAGCGCCCTTTATCAACGCAGGTTTATATGTTGGCGTAATTCTAATGAGTAGTTGCATTATGCAATCGATTCAAGGAATCACCCGAGGGTATCGAATAGTCATACTGGTATTGTTGGCTTCTAGTCCATGTTTATGGGAAGTATACAGCATGATCTGGTCGGAAACCTTATTTCTGTTTTTGATCTTGTTATTTATAGTGACTTGGAAAAATTATAGCAGTAAAAAAACGGTTGGATCTGTATTTCTTTTTGCATTAGTGGCGGCTTGTGCATTTGTTACCAGATTTGCGGGAATCACTTTAATTGCAACGGGTATGGCGCTGCTATTTTTTGATGGCAGTCTGGCGTTATTTAAAAAGATCAAATTCTTATTGGTTTTTTTAGTTGTCGGAATTTCTTTAGTAGTAATGAATTTAATTAGGAATCATTATTCCAGTGGAACACTATCGGGTGTAAGAGAAAAAGCATTAAGAACTGTTGCTGATAATATACTGGATATCGGCGCTGTGTTGGGGGGATGGTTTCCTTTTATTGGAGAATACCAATTAGTTGGAGCGATCGTTTTTTGTTTACTTGTATGTTTTGCAGCTGCACAAATTATTTATCGAATTATACAACAACAATTTTATCTCCGACAAGAAACTGCGATCTATGGTTTTTTCTTGGTGTACAGTATTTTCATTGTTGCCGTTTCAAGTATCTCCAGATTCGAAGAGCTAAGTAGCCGATTATTATCGCCGATGTATATACCCATGATTTGGGTATGTACTAGTTGGATCCCAAATTATATCAATCAAAAAATAAAAACAATTCGGATCGCATTGTTATTGGTTGTGTCGGTATTTTTTCTGGCTTTTCTTAAAAATCAATACCTGCAGAATGCTGATAATTGGGAGGGAATTTCATATGCAGGTATTCCGGGTTATTCAGAAACGCAGTGGAAAGAATCTCCAACCATACAATATATCAATGCACATAAAGAAGAATTTTCTGGCGCCATATATTCTGATGCTTATGATGGTTTGTATTATTTAACGGGTGTGAAATCCTTACCATTACCACATAAAGAAATTGAAATTGAAAAGCAACTTTTTTTATCTAACCATGTATTAATTGTTGTTTGGTTTAACGATGGGGTTAATACAGATTTGATTGACCTTGATTTTATTAAGGAAAGAAAAAAACTGGTGCTCACAAAATCATTTGATGATGGAGCCATCTATTTTTATAAAGACAGTACAATTGCAAAATAGTTTCACTAAAGCAACACTATGACGATCGACCAATTTTTGGAACAGCTCATCAACGGAATTAAGCAAACTGGGTTCTTAGAATTTATTGGTGTGTTTGCCGGCATTGCTAGTGTTTGGTTTAGTAGAAAAGAAAATATCTTGGTGTATCCGATTGGTTTGGTAAATACGATTATTTATATCTATATCAGCGTAAAGGGGCATTTATTGGGTGAAGCAAGTGTGAACCTGTATTATACCGTAATGAGTGTTTATGGTTGGGTATTATGGAGTAAAAAAGATCAGATAAAACACGAAGCGATTTTACATATTACCCATAGTAATGCAAAAGAATGGATGATCCAATTATTGTTCTTCGCAGCATTTTATTTCGCGATTTTTTTCTCTCTTACTTGGGCAAAGCAAGCATTTGCTCCCGAAGCCATTCCTTGGGCAGATGCGTTTGCAAGTGCAACCGCTTATACCGGCATGTGGCTCATGGCTAGAAAAAAAGTAGAGAGTTGGATCTGGTGGATTGCAACAAATATGGCATCAATTCCGTTGTACTTTATAAAGGGATATGTTTTTACCAGCGTTCAGTTTATCGTGTTATTGATCTTAGCGGTGATGGGATTAATTAGCTGGCAAAAAAAAGCAGTTAAAGTATGAATGTAAAAAGAGTGGTGGTAATCGGACCAGAATCAACAGGTAAGAGTAGTTTATGTGCTCTATTGGCCAAAAATTTTAATAGCAGCTGGTGTCCGGAATATGCGAGAGAATATCTGACGCTTAACGGAAAAGCATATCAGTATAACGATCTATTAAAAATTGCGAAAACGCAATTAATATTAGAAGATGGGTTTGCCGAAGAGGTAAAACAACTTAAGAAAAATCCCGTATTATTTGTTGATACAGATATGTATGTAATGAAGGTCTGGTGCGAATATGTTTTTCACCAATGCCACAAATTTATATTAGAGCAAATCTCAGAGAGAAAATACGATCTCTATCTTTTATGTGATGTTGATTTGCCCTGGGTTCAGGATGAGTTGAGAGAATATCCTGAAGACGGACCAAGAAAAGAATTATTTCAAATCTATAAGGACCTATTAGTGAATCAATCTGTGCCTTGGGTAATTATTAGGGGTGGATTTGAAGAACGTGAAAGAACCGCAATTGAAGCAGTGAAACAATTACTTCAACAATAATTGTATGTCTTCATCATCTTCAATATTGTGCATTTGTTGTAGAATTTGAGGATAACGCCAACTCACTCGATTGCTCATTGGTTTTACAGAAAATCTTTTTGGGTTTGGTAAACACGCAATGATCATCGCAGCTTCAGCCCTGCTTAATTGTTTAGCGGGTTTTCCAAAGTATTGTTGTGAAGCTGCTTCGATACCGAAGATCCCGGGTCCCATTTCAATGGTGTTCATATACACTTCTAAGATGCGATGTTTACCCCAGACAAGTTCTATTAAAATGGTAAAATAAGCTTCTGGAATTTTCCTGATGTATTTAGTGATACCACCACCCTGCCAAAGAAAAACATTTTTTGCAACCTGCTGCGTGATGGTACTTGCGCCAGCACCGATTGGTAATTTTTGTTTCTTTCCTTTTTTCTTAGGCTTCAAACTTTTTTCAATCGCATCCCAATCGAAACCAATATGATCGGGGAAAGCCTGGTCTTCACTTGCAATGGCTGCCAATTTTGCGTTGGATGAAATGGCTTGTCCGCTTACATAATCTCTCTTTAAACCGTAACTGAAACTATTACTGATCTGTGTTAATGTAATGGGTGGCATGATCCACTTGCAGAGAATGGTATAGATCAGAGAGGACAAAAACATCCATAGCATTATTTTTTTTATGAGTCTCCAAAACCTTTTCATCATTTTCTGCGTGTTTACATATGTATAGTGGTCATCCTATATTTTTTGCCCATGGGCAGATAGGTTTTGTGACTTTTTTCTAAAATTTTGCCTAACACAAAAAATCCTGCAGCGATACCCAATTTAGGAAGATTGTCTGATCCAAAAACGGGATCAGATTTAATGAGACTATTAATTACATTAAGGAAAATATAAGCGCCACTTCCTAACTGAAATAAGCTTCCGTTACTAATTAAATTGCTTGAGAATCCTCTTTTCGGCATCCCATATATTTCACTGATATGAAATTTCAATAAACCAAAATGCACGGTATCGATCGTAGGGAGACCGAATTGATTACCAACCTGACGAACCTGAATTTGATCGATCAAAACAGAATCGTTTTTGATGGATTTAATAATTCCTTCGATCCATTGTTTGCTACTGAATTGAAATAGAATATAAGAACCAGTGGTCCATGATTGTATGGTCTGGTTATTTTGCTTCAGCATCAGTACGTCTCTTTGTGCCATCACAGAAAGCGAAAAGATGCTGCAGATGAGTAAGCCAATTAGTTTCATGTGTATATTCTATTTTAGCTTATCACCAAAACTGAGAACTCCCCAGCAAAGCGCAATCCCGAAGCCAATTAAAATTAACCCAGAAAGTCGATTGATGTTGTGTAAATTTTTAACGGTGAGTTTTGGTCTGAGTTTACCTGCCAATGCTACTTTCAAGAGATCTGTTGTCAACACAAAAATTAGACAGGTTCCAAACACAACCATTCGATATTGGAAGGGGTTGCTGTAAGTTACAGAGTCGGCCAGGATAGCGGCGGACCAAGCAAACCAGAAAATGAAGACACCCGGGTTGAGCATGTTCATAAAGTATCCCGACAAAAACGTAGCCACCCAATCTCTTTTACGGAAAACCTTTTCTTTTAAATTATTCTCATCATCTACTACCACTTTCTTAAAAAAGAAAGTATAGATCCCAACGCCGATCAAGAAAAGACTTCCTGTTACCGCAATAAGTGTTTGATGTTTTAATGCGGTATCAAAAAGTGATGTGAAGAAATTACAAATGAGTAATAGTGTAACATCGCTAGTAGAAACACCGGCAACAAAAACATATCCAGCCTTGTGTCCGTGATTGATACTTTGTTTAATAATGGCAAAAATCACCGGGCCCACTGAAATAGCGAGAAGGATACCTAATGCCAAACCTTTAATGAGGGCTGCTACCATTAATAAAAAATAAAACGATAAGATTAATATTACTTAAATGGGTTCTCCCTTTAAGAATTTTTGCCAATCGGCTAACATGCCACCTTTTAATACGCGAGGAAATTTATGCTGACCGCCCACTTTTCCTTTTGCTGTCATAAAGTTCATAAAATCTTGTTCGCTCAAAACGTCCAACATCACTTCTTTCAATGCACTTCTTCGTTCAACAGCATAGTCGTCGTTTAGTTCGCAAAGATGCTTGTCAATCTTTTTAGCAAGCAAATCCTTATCTACGGTATCATTACAAGCTACATACCATTGGTGTGCGAAGAAATTTCCATGAGGTACGCCAGCAACAGTAAATTCAGGGATACTAATATTCATTTCTTCACTGGCCAGTTGAATGGCTTTATTCATATTATCAACACTCAGGTGTTCGCCAACCAGACTTAAAAAATGTTTGGTTCTACCTGTAATGATGATCTCGCATCGATCCTTATCAACAAAACGAACGGTATCGCCAATCAGGTAACGCCAGGTTCCGGCGGTTGTGCTAATGAGTAAGGCATAATCTTTTCCTTCTTCCACTTCATGAATCATGAGTGCTTCGGGTTTATCGATCATATCGCCGTTAGCGTCGAAATTATTATCATCAAAGGGAACGAATTCAAAAAAGATATGCTCATTGGTTACCAATTTCATTCCTTGCGCACACTGACGGTCCTGATAAGCAATGAAACCTTCGCTTGCCAAATAAGTTTCAATATAAGTAATGGGTTTGCCCAATAATTTTTCGAATCCTTTTTTATAGGGTTCAAAGCTTACGCCGCCATGTACAAAGAAGGCAAGGTTGGGCCACATATCGTGGATATTGTTCAGCTTGTAGCGCTCGATCACCATTTCCATACACATTTGAATCCAGGCGGGTACGCCAACTAAAAAGCTGATATCCCATTCAGGCGCTTTGTCAACAATTTCCTCGAGTTTTTTATTCCAATCTTTTTCCCTGGCGATTTTCTTTCCGGGTTTATAGAAGGGTTGAAACCAAAAAGGCGATTTTTTCTGGGTGATACCACTTAGATCGCCGGAATAATAACCGGGACCCTTTTCTAAATCCGTACTTCCGCCGAGTGTTAACCAACCTCTTCCTAAAGCACCAAGTGGAATATCTTCATAATTACGAAGGGTGAGTAAGTGCTTGATCATGGCAATTTTGTTGCCTCTCAATAAGTCGTTCGTAATAGGTAAAAATTTGCTGGCCGATTCACTCGTGCCGCTACTCAAAGCATAATATTTGATCTTGCCGGGCCAGCAGATATCTGATTTGCCTTCCAAGGTTTTATGCCACCATTCTTTATAGATCTTATTATAGTTATAGGTAGGAACCAGTTCCTGAAACTTTTTTCCAGGATGTTTACTCAGTAAGACATCGTCGAAGCGATAAGTTTGACCAAATTCGGTGAACCTAGCTTTTCTTAGCATCTTCCTTAAAACCTGCAATTGCTGCCTCCTAGGATTATTCTGAGGGAGACGCAAGGCTTTAAGAATGGAATTAGGGAGCTTGATATCAAGTATTGCCATCGCTAGAACAACGTTATTAGTTACACGAAGCTAAAGCAAATGCTTTAAAAAACGCTAAGATTTGGTATTAGTAGCAAGGGCCTCGCCCTCTGTTTCCTTAGAATCGCTACCAACAATGCTATTGGATTTGTTGCCATGAAAACGAAATTGGGCATCTGTATAGCTAAATCGTTCCAATTCTTCGATGATTTGCTTCCAGCTAAAATCATTGGATTCGCAGAAGAGAATTACCGTTTTTTGGTCTATTTGAAGTTCTTTGATTTTTGTCGGGTTTTCCACAATAATCATCTCTTTTGCCCTGTTTTTATCGTTATTTTGTCCATTTTCGCTCATTTTTAAGAAAAAAACACCGATTTTATAAAGCAGCGAAATGAGGCCACGAATGATGATAGCTGCTTGAATAAAAAAGCCAAATAGACCTGCTTTTAGTCCCTTGTAATTTTTTCTTACAAACAGCAGCATGGCAGTATAAAAAAGCAAAACATAGTTCAGGCTACCCTTTCTGGTACTCTCGCCCTTAAAATGAATAATGGTGGAGCCAGCAAAATAATAGTTGATAAACCCGGCTTTCTGAATGCGATAACTCAGATCAATGTCTTCGCCATACATAAAAAATCTTTGATCGAAGGCTCCGGTTTGGTCCAGCACCGATCTTTTAACCATCATAAAAGCCCCGGCCAACACATCAACCGGGTGGTTTTCTAAAGGATTTAAATGACCCAGTGAATAGCGATTAAATCTAGCTGATCGAGGAAATAGGGCAGAAAGTCCGACCAATTTACAAAAAGCAGTGATAGGTGATGGGAAGGCCCGTTTACTCTCAGGAAGAAACTGACCAGACCCATCTAGCATTCTAATACCCAAGGCACCTGCATTTGGATGGGACCTGATAAATTGAAGGCATTGCGTTAAACAGTCGCCCGGAATCAAGGTATCGGGGTTCAGAAAAAGAATGAACTCACCCTTGCAAAATGGGAGAACCTGGTTATTAGCGGCTCCAAAACCTATATTTTTTGGGTTTTCAATAAAATGAACAGCGGGAAACAGCGGTCTTAAGTACGACAGTGAATCGTCTGTTGAATGATTATCAACCACCCAAATTTCAGCATCAATAGTAGAAACAGCTTTCAGAACAGTATGTAGACACTGTTCTAGAAAGAATTTGACATTATAATTGACTATAATAATGGATAGTTCCACGGAAAAAAATCTAATACGAATTAAGAAAATTTATTCGGCTATAACAAAGATGCTTATTTGCGCACGAAATCTTTCATAATCCTGATAATCGGCGGTACTTTTGTATAATGATGTTAAAGCAAACGCTCATCAAAGCTGCAGAAACTGGTGCTGCTGTGATGAAAAGCTATTTCAATGGAAAATTTGAAATCAGCAATAAAGAAGGGATCAATAATTTGGTTACAGAAGCCGACCATGCTTCTGAGAAAGCCATATTTGAAGTAATTAAAAAAGATTTTCCTGATCACTATATTTTGAGTGAGGAAGCGGGTGAGATTATACAGGACTCAACTTATAAATGGATCATTGATCCGATTGATGGCACTGTGAATTTTGCAAACGGCATTCCTATTTGTTGTGTAAGTATTGGAGTAGAGCAAGCAGGCAAAATGATATTGGGTGCTGTTTATAATCCATTTATCAATGAATTCTTTTTTGCACAAAAAGGTTTTGGCGCCACACTAAATAATAAACTAATTCAGGTTAGCACAAAAACAGAAGTAGTAAAGAGTTCAATGGTAACAGGTTTTCCATACACTTATTTGGATACACCAAACGGTCCGTTGCAGGTTTTCGAAAAATTAATTCGTAAGGGTGTACCAGTAAGAAGATTGGGTAGTGCAGCGATCGACTTATGTTGGGTTGCAGCAGGAAGGTTTGATGGATTTTATGAGCACGAATTACAAGCATGGGATAGTGCAGCAGGATTTTTAATGGTAGAAGAAGCAGGAGGAAAAGTCACTGATTTTAAAGGCAATGATTATTCACCTTATCAACCACATATTATTGCAACAAATGGTTTGATACACGATGAATTATTAGCTATTATAAATGGTGGCGAACTGCGCAGTTAAGAGCTACATGAAAACTTATTTGATGAATTAAAATTAATTATGGAAGAAAGAACTGAGATAGCCGACTTGGGTGAGTTTGGATTGATAGAATACCTGACTAAAAATTTTGAAATTCAAAATGCAAGCACTGTTCTAGGTGTTGGTGATGATGCTGCTGTGATCGATCATTTTGGAAAACAAACAGTCATCACGACAGACTTATTATTAGAAGGTGTACACTTTGATTTAATGTATACGCCATTAAAACATTTGGGTTATAAATCTGTGATGGTAAACCTTAGTGATATCTATGCAATGAATGCTATACCTACACAGATCACGGTAAGCATTGGAATTAGCAATCGTGTGAGTGTAGAAGCGTTGAATGAATTTTATGAAGGCATTTATGCAGCTTGCGAAAAGCATCATGTTGATTTGATTGGTGGAGATACTTCCACTTCTCAAAAAGGATTCATCATTTCAGTTACTGCAATTGGAGAGGTTAGTCCAGATAAATTTGTAAAACGCAGTACCGCCCAGAAAGGGGATCTGATCTGTGTTAGCGGCGATTTAGGTGCTGCATTTTTGGGATTAACGTTGATGGAAAGAGAGAAAAAGATCTATCTAGAAAATCCAAAAATTCAACCTGACTTAGAAGATGAAAGTTATATAGTTGGCAGACTTTTAAAACCTGAAGCAAGAAAAGAGATCATCGAATTTTTCGAAAAGAACGAGATCGTTCCTACATCTATGATGGATGTGAGCGATGGGGTAAGTAGTGAAGTATTGCACTTGTGTAAACAAAGTAATCTTGGATGCAGAATTTACGAAGAGAAATTACCGATATCGGATGAGAGCAGAAGAGCTGCTTACAAATTTGGTTTAGATCCTACGGTATGTGCATTGAACGGCGGAGAGGATTATGAATTAATTTTTACATTGAAGCAGGAAGATTATGATAAGATCACTTTCAATGAAGAGATTAGTGTAATTGGATACATGACAGATCTTGAAGAAGGTTCTAAATTATTAACGAAGGGTGGAAATGAATATCCAATAACTGCACAGGGTTGGAATGCATTTACCAAATAAATAAATAGCATGCAGAAAGTTCAATATTTGATAGGGCTTTTCTGCGTGCTTTTTTGTTGGTCCTGCGGCAGCTCCCATAATAGTCAGTATACCCCCAATCAAAAATTTGCAGCTGCTGACCTGAGAGAAGATACAAAGATCCTAGAAAAAATTCTAGAGTCCAACCACCCCAGTCTTTACTGGTATACACCTAAGGAAAAGATGGATGGCTATTTTGCAGCAACTATCAATGGTATACAAGATTCATTGAATGAAGTGCAATATAGAAATCGAATTGCAGCGTTGGTAAGTCAGATACATTGTGGTCATACTGTTGTACTTAATTCAAAAGCATTCGCAAAATATTATTCCAAAAAAAGGTTGCCACAATTTCCACTCGCGATAAAAGTTTGGGAAGATAGTTTAGTGGTAACGGCAAGTATTTATCCCAGGTCAACCACGATTAAGCGCGGCACGATCATTACCTCTATCAATGGAAGGTCTAATAGAACTATGCTTGATAGTTTTTATCAGTATATCAGCATTGATGGAAATATTGAAACCTATAAGAGTCAGCGTGTAAGCAATAATTTTGGCGCATGGTATAAGAATATTTTTGGTTTAGATACGAGCTATCTAATTGGTTATATCGATTCTTTGGGTGTGGAAAGAAAAGAAAAACTGGCAAGTTTTCGATTACCTGTTATAGATAAATCGAAAATGGATTCTTTACAAAAAATATTTTCAGCATATAAGATTCCAACAAAAAAAGAGATTAAAAAGCAAATGAGGAATGCGCAACTCTCCTTAAAATTCGACGATACAACCAGCACGGCTTATATGCATTTATCGAGCTTCTCTATTAACGGCTTACATAAATTTATGCGCCAATCGTTCAGACAGATCGAAGAAAAGAATATAAAACATTTGGTGATCGATCTGCGTGATAATGGCGGCGGCCATTTGAATAACAGTATCCGACTTACGCAGTATTTAGTGAAACATCCTTTTAAAGTTGCCGATACGGTAGCTGCGATCAATAGAAATTATGCCTACGGAAAATATATTAAGGAGTCGCTCTGGTTTTGGTTCCCCTTAAATTTCAATACTACCAAAATGAGCGATGGCAGGTATCATTACCATCGATTTGAGACAACGCAACATCAACCTTTCTCGAAGCATCATTTTGATGGAAAAATTTATTTATTGCAGGGGCCAGCTACTTTTAGTGCCGCTACTGTATTTACTTCTAGTTTAAAGGGACAGGTGAATGTGCAATTAATTGGAGAGGAAACGGGTGGTGGCTATTATGGAAATACGGCGATTCATCTTCCAATGATTGTATTACCTAAAAGTAAAATTCAGGTGTCACTTCCTTTATTTAGGGTGGTGTTAGATAAAGACAGACCCAAGGGCCGTGGCGTAATGCCTGATATTTTTGTTTTGCCAAATTCTTTTGCGATC
>SESF01026830.1_pt1 | contig 57571 bp, 57 predicted proteins | sample 3171521 | NCBI WGS metagenome assembly SESF01 (sample SAMN10866945, study PRJNA518727) | freshwater metagenome | biome: subpolar coniferous forest; feature: holomictic lake; material: water; isolation source: holomictic Lake 227, 6 m and 8 m depth | place: Canada: near Kenora, Ontario | collected...
TATCCCCGGTTTTTACCTCACAAGAGGAAATGCATCGGATTATCAATGAACTTTCGATTCATCAGATCGAACTGGAAATGCAGCAGGAAGAGTTGCTGCATTCAAGAGAAGAGCTTAAGTCGAGTCTTGAGAGATACACCGAGCTTTATGAGTTTGCTCCTTTGGGCTACCTGACTCTTGGGCGGGACAGTAGGATTCTTGAAGTAAATCTGACAGCCACAAAGATGCTTCGTGTTGAACGCAGCATCTTGAAAGGTGATCGCTTAGGGCGTTTTATTCATCCTGATGACCTTGCGATATTCAATGCATTCATAGAAAAGGTGTTTAATCGCAGGGATCCGAAATACGTTGAGATAAGGCTTCGGAATGAAGATGTTCACCCTGCACCGGGTGCTTCTGTTGTCCCTCATATGATGGTTCGTATAGATGCTGTCGTAAGCGATGATGCAGAGGAATGCAGAGCTATTTTCACAGACATCACAAAACAGAAAGAGATTGAAGAGCAGAATGTTGCTCTTCAGTTAAATCTGATGCAGGCTCAGAAAATGGAATCAATCGGCAGGCTGGCAGGAGGGGTTGCTCATGATTTTAATAATATGCTGCAGGTGATGCTTGGCAACCTTGATCTTTTGATTGATTCGGATGATTTGAAAAACAGCGACAGGGAAATTTTTTCCGATCTTCGATTGTCTGTTCTCAAATCAGCAGGGCTTGCAAGTCAACTCCTTGCTTTTGCGCGAAAGCAACCCATCGATATACAGGTACTTGATTTCAATGCATCAGTTTCCAAAACTCTTAAAATGCTCAAGCAACTGCTTGGGGCTAATATTGAACTGATTTTTTCATTATCGAATGATCTTTGGCCTGTGAAGATGGATTCTTCACAAATTGATCAGATTATAACCAATCTGGCCATAAATTCGAAAGAGTCCATTCAAGGCATTGGAGTGCTTACCATAGAAACCCGTAATGTCAGCGTTGATGATGCATTTTCCAGGCATCATCCTGATATTGTTCCCGGCGATTATGTATTGCTTGTTTTTCGCGATAATGGCAATGGGATGGACAAAGTTACTCTTGATTCTGTGTTTGAGCCCTTCTTTTCGACCAAATCAAACACATCAAGTACAGGCCTTGGACTTGCAACTGTGTATGGCATAGTCAAGCAGAACAATGGAGCGATTATGGTATCCAGTGACATTGGAAAAGGGGCAACATTTAAAATTTATCTGCCAAGATATTCTGGTAAACTATCCTCTTCTCCATCACTAACAACAGGTGAACAGATCTCCCATGGAAATGAAACCATTTTGTTTGTTGAGGATGATAAGTTAGTCAGGGATATTACACTGGACTTTTTGAAAAGTTTTGGATATAAGGTGCTTGTGGCCGAATCGCCAAATGAGGCACGTTCACTGTCACGCGATTATTCAGGTACTATTCATCTGCTCATTACCGACGTTATCATGCCGGATATGAATGGTCGTGATCTCGCTTTGATTTTGAAAAAGAGTCGTCCAGGGCTTAAAATTCTGCTTATTTCAGGATATGCGGATGACTTTTTAAAGCCCAAGAACAATCAGGATATTCCGATGCCGTTTCTAGGCAAACCGTTTAATCGCAAAGAACTTGCGTGCAAAGTACGTAACATCCTTGATAATCAGTGATGAGCCTGTCAATAAACCCAGTGTTTCTATTTCTCTCACTATAACTGTAAAGACGATTGATATGAATGACATAATACAAGCCATTCTAACCCGACGTAGTGTAAGGGCTTATCAGCCACGACAGATTGGTGAAAAAGATCTGCAGGAGATTCTTCTTGCAGGGCAGTATGCTCCAACAGCCATGGGAGATCAACTTTGGCATTTTACCGTTGTGCAGAATGCAGAACTGAAGGAAAAGCTTCAGCTGTTATGTAAAGCGAGTTTTAAGAATTCTGATATTCCGAGTTTGCGTGAATTATCCAGTCGTGATGATGTTCATGTTTTCTACCATGCCCCTACGCTCGTGATCGTGTCAGCAGACAGTAAGGCCGTAGCGCCCTTGTGGGACAGTGTGCTTGCCATGGAAAACATGTTACTTGCAGCCTCTTCACTCGGGATAAGCTCATGCTGGGTTCACTCTCCAATGATTGTGTATGGAGCCCCTGAAGGCCCCGCATCACTGAGCAGTATTGGGCTCAATTTTCCTGAAGGGCATGTTCCCTATGCTGCAGCAGTTTTTGGATACAGTGCACAGCCATTGCCCGAAGCTGCCCCAAGAAAACCCGGTACCGTGACGTTATTGCAGTGAAAGAGAAGAGTGGTGAGTTGCCCAATGATTGAGCCTGTCCCGGTAAAGCGGACAGGCTTCATATCCGTTTTATTCAGGATTCAGGTTCCAAAGGAAGAGCCAGGTTATCCGGAATCATCTCTTCAATGTTATTGGCAGGAATAAAAAAACGATTCATTGGAGTATTTTCAGTTTTGTTGTGCAAAATCCCCCGAGCTGTACTGGCTGTAAGTGTCGCAAGATGACCTGCAAAGTTTTTTGGCAATACAAAAAAACCTTTTTCCTGACTTGAAAAAAGCGCCCATGACTCGGGATCTATGGCAAAAACACATCCTGTTTCAATGATGATAAAGGGAGTTTCCTCTTGCAGAAAGACGTTTTTGAACATTACTTTCAACAGATGCTGTTTACTGTCAATACCAAAATTAAGTCCGGCATTTATGGTAATAGGCTTGTCTTCAACAAGGACTTCAGGGAGAATCGCAATTTGTTCAGTTGTAATTTGTGCAAGGGCAAAGTTTACCCTGCGGTCGCTGCTTTCTGGCATGGTAGGAGAAATAATGGGTTGCTGAATTGGTAATCCGAACGCTGTAAGGCGTTTTAAAGCTTAAAAATATGGAATTTATCCATTTTCATCTGTTTTCTTTTCTTTTTTTTGAGACACCCTGTTATTAAGGCCAGTTTCTGATGACCATCAAAAGCCTCTACGTTATGCCTGAGTTATTCCTTCCCTGTACTTATGAATGTGATGTCTCTCTCGCTTCAAGATCATATTACGGTATAGGCGGCACAGCTCGTTTTCTTGCTCATCCCGGAACTCCTGCTGAACTTGCAGATCTCCTCATTTGGAACAGGGAGTATCAACTGCCTCTTGCCATCATGGGAAAAGGAAGTAATATCCTCTTTTCCGATTCCTTATTCCCTGGTATTGTTATCTCTTTAGACCGTATGGAACGGATGTTCTGGATTTCCGATGATGAACTTTTTTGCGAGGCTGGGGCGGACAATACCCTTATTGCCGAAGAGCTTCTTAGATGCGATAGAGGAGGGGGCGAATGGCTTTATCGCCTTCCGGGTCAGATTGGATCGACGGTCAGAATGAATGCCCGCTGCTTCGGGGGTGAAATTTCTGCCATTACCAGTGGTATCCAGACTATGACTATTGAGGGCCACTTGTTATGGAAGACCCCTGATGAGGTTTTTCATGGATACAAGCAGACGTCGCTGATGGAAAATCCTGAAATTGTCATTGCTGTGCTTCTTCGTTTTCCCGAGACACGCACGAAAAAGGATATAAAGCTTCAGATGGAAGGATTTGAGGAGGAGCGCAATAAAAAGCATCATTTCGATTTTCCGAGCTGCGGTTCTACCTTCAAGAACAACTATGCAGCCGGTCGTTCGAGCGGAACTATATTTGAGGAACTGGGTTTTAAAGGTCGTCGTGAAGGGGGAGCTATGGTCAGCGAGCACCATGCCAACTTTATTTTCAACAAAGGTGAGGCAACCGCATCAGATGTGCTTAGACTTGCCGCAGAGATGAAAACTGCCGCACAGAAAGAGGCTGACATTCAACTTGATCTTGAAGTACAGTGTATAGGCTTGTTTGACGAAAAGCTTCTGGTTTCATGCGGGGTAAACAGTGTTGCGGATGATCAGGACTCTTCAAAAGGCTGGGCCGGTCTTCTATGGTCACCAAAGGAGTTAAGCAAGAAAGCAGAAATTCCGGAACATCTCTTTCCTCATGTGCTCATTCGTGGCTCTTTTGTTGGTTACAAGGGAACTGACAGGGAAATTCCCCCCGGAGGTTTTGTGGCAGTTGAACAACTGCTTTCAATACATGCTGCCATAGCCTCACCTGACGCCCCTTTTCTTCGGTGGACAACCCGTAACAGCAATTCAGCTCTTTTTTCACTGAAGCCGCCTTCCGTTATTCCTGCAGGCACATTTACTGATGAACTATGGCAGTATGGAGTTTCCGAACTGTTTATTGCTCATCCGGATTTCTCTGGAGGTTATCTCGAGTTTGAAATGACTCCGGAAGGGAACTGGGTTGCCCTGCGATTCGATGCTCCAAGAAAAAGAACTTTAGGGTACGCAATCCTTTCTGAAGAGCCATGGAAGGAATATATCACCATGGTGAAGAGTGAGGGCGGTTTCGGGATGGAATTGCCCTATAGGCTGCTGGAGCCATTCATTCAAGGGGAGAGTATCGCAATGCAGTGCTGTGTGTCTACTGGCAGGGGAGAGTATGGCTTGTTTCCCTGGTGGCAGGGGCCCTCAGGCCCGGCCGATTTCCATCAGCCGGATCATTTTTATCCAATCACTTTTTTATAGGTCGGAGGCAGGCATGAGTGATACCTCAGCAGCAGTAAAAACGGGTCCTTCCTTGCACACGTAGACTGATCCGACATTGCATCTTCCGCATTTACCCAGTCCGCATTTCATCCGGTTTTCAAGCGTTGTATAGACATTCGATTCATCGAACCCGAGCTTTTTGAGGGAGATCAGGGTGAACTTGATCATGATGGGCGGGCCGCAAATCACCGCAATGCAGTTTTCCGGAGAGGGAGCAGCCTCCTCAAGCACAGTTGGCACAAAGCCAATCCTGTTTTTCCAGTCGGGTGATTCTCCGCCCGGGTCAACAGTCAATACAAGATCGACATCGCTTCGTTCCTGCCACTCCTCAAGTTCATGCTTGTACACAAGATCAGCCACCGAACGTGCTCCGTAAACAATGGTGACCTTACCGAATTTATCTCGCTGGTCGAGGCATGACCATATAACGCTCCTCGTTGGAGGCAGAGCTATTCCCCCTGAAACAAAAAGAAGATTTTTCCCATGGAACTCCTCGATGGGAAAGCGATTCCCGTAAGGGCCCCTGAACGTGATGAGGTCGCCGATATCAGCATTTGCAAGTGCCGAGGTCACCCTGCCTGATTGGCGGAATGTACATTCAATATAATCCTTGCGGGTTTCCGGGCTTGCGACGCAGAAGGTGCTCTCTCCTTCGCCGTAAACTCCGTAAAGGCCAAACATGCCGGTGCGGTATGTCTCTTTGAAAAGCTCATGGTCAGCTGCATCCTGAAACTCAAGCTTCATGGTTCTTACGCCTGGCGCTTCGTCGTGGCGGGCCACAATTTTCATGATGGCAGGCTTGTAGATGTTCTGTTGCGTGTTGTGGTTGTGTTCTGTCACAGCGATAATGTTGATATCTCTTGTAAAGTCTCGGTAATTCCCATGTCAACCGGGCACTGGCGTGAGCAACGGCCGCATCCGCTGCAGCTGTTCACACTGAACTTGCCTGGAAAGTAATTGAATTTGTGCATGATTCGCTGGCGCCATCGTGCAGATTGTGTCGACCGGGGGTTATGGCCTGAGGTATGCATGGTAAAGAGGGCAAATGAGCAGCTGTCCCAGTTTTTTCTTCTGATGCCGGTGTATGTATCACCTTCATCCTGGATGTCAAAGCAGTGACAGGTGGGGCAGAGGTAAGTACACGAAGCACAGCCGATACAGCGCATCGATATCTCCTTCCAGAATCTGCTCTCAAAATTTTCGGGATTCTGCAGCCAGGCGACACAGGCATCAAGGTCAAACTTCTTTTCAACCACGGCCAAAGGTGCTGGAAGGTCGGAACTCTCCTGCAGGATATCAGCAATTGTTTTGAAGGCTTCCCGTCCGCGGTTAGTCAGCTCCTCAACCAGCCACCCCTTGTTGCCGGCAAGTGGCCGAAGCAGAATATCGGAGCCTTTTGTGCTGTCGGGCGCCATGTTAAGGGATGTGCACATGCAGAAATCATCAGCTTTTGTGCATGCAATGGTCACAATAACAGATTCATTGCGTCGCTGAAACCAGTACTCATCCTTATAATCCCATCCAAAAAGGGGGTCGTCAATGGCCATCCCTGAAGCATCACAAGGTCTGGCACCGAAGATAATTCTCGGTCCAGAAGGCGGCAGGCACTCATCAGTGTCGATGGACTCTTTTTTAATCGTATAACGCAACATCGGCTCACTCTGCGGAAAGAAAAGATCCTTGATCGAGCGGTCCGGCAGAACAAGGCCGAAGTCAAATTCGGAAGCATGTTCAACAGCTGCGTAGGTCGATATATTGGCTCTTTGTACAGGGCCAATAACGGTTAAACCGGCTGATTTCCATCGTTCGACACAATTGTCAAGTTTATCGCTGAAGAGGATTTTTGTCATACGAGTTAGTTACTTAAAGAATGAAGGTCTCGGAATCGTCTTTCTTAAAACTGGCAAGCACCGGTTCCTGGGTTTTGCTCGTGCCGGCAAAGTGATCGAATGCCCCAAGGACCTCCTCAGCCATCCGGTGGTTGATAAGACGAAGTGGAATGTTTACAGGACATGCCCGATCACAGTTGCCGCATTCCACACATCTGCCTGAAAGGTGAAATGCCCGAACGATATTCCATTCAAAATTTCCGAGTGTATGTGAAGATGTATTGACCCATTGCGGCTGATTGCTGTCGACAATGCACCGGCGGCAGTAACACATGGGGCATGCCTGACGGCAGGCATAGCATTTGATGCACTTCGAAAACTCCTCCTGCCAGAAAGAAAAGCGCTCCTGGGGGCTCATTTTTTCAATCTTCTCAAACAGCTCTTCTTCAGCTGCCTCTGGAGCAGACTCCTTGATAGAGGTTATGACATCTGAAAACTCTTCGACATGAATTCCTTTCAATGCCTTGACTTCATTTCCGGCAACATCAAAACCGAAAATAACAATCTGATCGGCATCAAGCTGCGATTCAGCCGCAAGGATATTGATGGCGCGTATCCCTTCAGGGCGGAGAAAGACCGCAACACGCTTTTCATCGCTCAGGAGGCCTTCACTGACAAGATAGCCTGAGAGGTTGGTTATGCAGGCATCATCAAGCACAAGCCGTTCAACATCATCCGCTGAACTGATAAAGATTGGCCGGCGTCGACTGGCGTTAGAGCCCTTGCCATAGCCGATAACCATTTTGACGGCACCGCCCGAAAGAAGTTCCTTTGCCCTCGTTCTGTATTGTTCCTCGATACTCATTACATATTTTTTATAGTGACGCTGGTGCCTTTGCTTGATCGATCAATTGAGTGTACTGCTCAAAAGGACCAAGTTTGCGGATATCTTCAGTGACGCTGTTAATGAATTCAGCAAACTTTACTCCTTCAGCCGCACTGATCCATGAGTACTTGACCCGTTCAGGCGGAATGCCTATAAAGTCAAGCAGTGCGCGAAAAACCATCCATCTCCGTCGCGCATGGTAGTTTCCGTGGGTAAAATGGCAGTCGCCAGGGTGGCATCCACTAATAAGAACACCGTCAGCGCCTTTCTGCAGAGCTTTAAGGATAAACATCGGGCTGATTCTTCCTGTACATGGAAGACGGATAATACGCACATTGGGAGCGTACTTCAACCGGCTAGTTCCTGCAAGGTCAGCGCCCGCATAGGTACAGTAGGTGCAGACAAACGCTATGATTTCAGGCTCAAAAGTTTCACTCATCAGCTAACTCCGGTAGCAAAGTTCTATTGTTCAGCATAGAGAAGAGCTCTTTTTCAGAGGCCCATCACTTCTGCAAAAATCTGTCTTTCAGTAAATCCTGCCAGATCGAGACTATTCGAGCGGCAGAAGGTCACACAGGTTCCACAGCCCTGGCAAAGGCCGGGATTAACAGATGCAACCCGTTTGATGACCCGTCCGGAACGGTCGACAATATCTTTCTGTTCTATGGCATTATAAGGACAAGCCAGTACACAGCCCCAACATCCTGCGCAGGTTGCTTCGTTATTTGTGGCAACAACAGGTTCCCTCTCAAGCATATCCTTGCTGAAAAGTGCAAGTACCTTACTTGCCGTTGCCGAAGCCTGGGCAACAGAATCGGGAATATCTTTCGGCGATTGACAGGCTCCGGCAAGGAAAACCCCGGCCGTGGATGATTCAACGGGCCGGAGTTTAAGATGTGCCTCGTTATAGAAACCGTATTCATCATAACCGATGCCGATTGTTTTGGCAAACTCTTTTGCATCAGGCTGTGCAATCATTGCGGTAGCAAGTACCACCATATCAGCAGCTATTTCAACAGGTCTGCCCAGCAGGGTGTCAACACCCCTGACCATCAGTTTCCCATTTTCCTGCCATACCTTGCTGACTCTGCCACGGAGATATGCAGCTTCGTCTTCCTCAATAGCTCTCCGGCTGAACTCGTCGTATCCTTTACCTGCAGCACGGATATCCATATAGAAAATATGAGCTTTCCCTCCATGAACCTTATGCGCATAAAGCATGGCGTGTTTTGCTGTGTACATGCAGCAAATCTTCGAACAATAGCGAACCCCTTTTGAAGGGTCGCGAGATCCGGCACACTGGATAAAAACCACCGTTTGCGGTTCAACTCCATCCGAAGGTCTCAGGATTTTACCTGCTGTAGGACCACTTGCTGAGGCGAGACGCTCAAATTGCAGGCCGTTTATGACATCAGGATATTTACCATAGCCATACTCTCCGTACATGGTGTTATTTTGAACCTGAAATCCTGTCGCAACCACAATAGCTCCAACTTCAATATCCTCAAAGGCGTCCTGCATATCGAAATTGATGGCATCGCACTGGCAGGTTTTAGCACAGATTTTGCATTTTCCATTTTTGAAATAGATGCAATTCGCTTTGTCAATAACCGGGATATTAGGAACAGACTGGGCAAATGGGGTATAAATGGCAGTACGTTTTCCGAGACCGCAATCAAACTCACTCGAGATTTTTTTTGCAGGACACTTTGTTATACAATCACCACAGCCGGTACATTTATCGATATCAACATATCGCGATTTCATGCGGACCCTGACCGAGAAGTTTCCGATATAACCATCCACACTCTCAATTTCAGCATAGGTGAGCAGCCTGATTTTCGGGTGCTGAGCCGCTTCGACCATTCGCGGGGTCATGATGCACTGTGAACAATCGAGCGTAGGGAAAGTCTCAGACAATTGGGCCATATGCCCGCCAAGGGATGGTTCGCGCTCAACCAGCACAACATCCTGTCCTGCATTGGCAATATCAAGTGCGGCCTGGATGCCTGCAATGCCTCCTCCAATTACCAGAGCGCGACGGGTGACAGGTACCTCTATAGGCTGCAGTTTATTGTTGCGCTTTACTTTCTCGACCATTGACCGGGTGATGTCCATGGCTTTTTCGGTCGCCTGGTCATTGTCTGTATGTACCCAGGAGCACTGCTCGCGAATATTTGCTATTTCACATAAATAAGGATTCAGTCCGGCTTCGGCACATGCTTTGCGGAAAGTGGCCTCGTGCATTCTTGGAGAGCACGCGGCAACGACAACCCCTGTAAGATTATTTTCGCGGATGGCCCGTTTAACGCTCTCCTGGCCAGGATCAGAACAGAAATATTTATACTCAACAGAAACAGCAACTCCGGGGTGCTCTCCCATTGCTGCTGCCAATTTGGTACAGTCAACCTTTGCGCCTATGTTTTCGCCGCAGTGACAAATGAATACCCCTATTTTCGCCATAAATCAATGATTTAGTATGAAACCGCCTAAGTGACGGTACCTCGGGTAAAAAGTGCAATCTATGAACAGTAGATGGCTTCTTTATGTTCAATTATGCACGAAATTGCACCGAATGCTCTGCTACTGACGATGATGGACAAAATCATCGAAGTCCAGCAGTAATATTTGTGATCGTTTAAAGTTTCGAAACCAGATCGAGAGCAGGAACAAAATGTTTACCCACAGCGACATCAGAAGGCTTGGCCCCGCAAGCAATGGCCACTAATTCTGAAATATAGTAAACCGGCATTGGTTTTACATCTCCAAACCGTTTTCTCATACCCTCCTGACGCATATCAAGATTGGTATGGCATAGAGGACAGGCAACAACAAATGCATCAGCACCATTTGCTATGGCATTTGTTGTAATCTTGTGCGTGAGTTCTTCTACAAGTGGTTGCTGGGCAAGTGTGAGGCCCGCTCCACAGCACTCTATTTTGAAAGCCCACTCCACAGGTGAAGCTCCAAGAGCGCTCATGATTCCCTCCATCTTGATAGGGTTTTCAGTATCGTCAAAACCCATCGCCTCCATCGGCCGAACCAGCAGGCATCCGTAATAGCATGCAAGATTAAGTCCTGTGAGAGGGTTTGTTACTCTTTTTTTAATTTCCTCCGGGTCCAATGCCTCAAGGAGCTGGGTAACACCGATAAACTCTGCACTGCAGGTAGGCTCTATTCCGGTTATGGAACGAACTTCTTCGCGAAGCTCAGCCGAATCCATCAGGGCCAGCCTGGTGGTTACCTGACGGTTGTGACATGCTGCACAAGGAGCAAGAACACAGGTAAGCCCCTGAGCATCAGCTAATGCCTGGTTTCTGGCTGGAAGAAGCAGGGCGAGCTTGTGATTGGTGGCATGGGCGGATGTTGCTCCACAGCAGTTCCAGTCTTCAATTTCCTGGAGCTTTATATCGAGCAGGGAACACATTTTTTTAACTGAAATATCAAATTCCTTGGCTGTTCCGCTGAGTGAGCATCCGGGATAATAACCGATGGTCATGCCCGGCTTGATCGAGAGGGGAGCGTTAGGTTTAAACTCTTTCTTTACCGGCTTACGTTTAGCGACGGACGGATGAAATGGCTTTTCTGAAGCTGCAAAAATTTTAGAGATCTGATCCTTAGCTTTTACTCCGCCTTTACCGGTCAGGGTATGAAGAGGATTGATCTTCCCATCCTTGATCATTTTGACGCCTGAAGCTGCATCCTGAAGAAAAGTTCTTGTGCGGAGCTTGTAACTGTTGACCAGGGAGAGTTCCTCCAGACGGCCGTGTTTACGGATATTGTTGAGGAATGAGAGGTGAAAGGCATTGACAAGCTTTTTTGCCTTGTCTTCGGAAATAATATTCTTTTCAAGTGCCAGAGCTCTAAGAGAGTCCATGGTGGCAGCAATCTCCATGTTCTGGGGACATCGTGACGTGCAGGTCTGGCAGCCGAGGCAGTACCAGAGTGCATCACTTTTGAGCGCTTCTTCCATATATCCGGCCTGTACAAGGCGCATGATCCGGGCTGGCGGATTATCCATGAATGTTCCCGCCGGACAGCCAGCTGTGCATTTACCGCACTGGTAACAGCAGTTGTAGTCATTGCCGGTGGATTCCTCAAGCTGATGCTTAAGGGCATCAGATACTGTCATCTTGATATTTGACACGTGGTATAGGTTACTTAACGTGGAGCAGGAAGCGAAATGACACAAACAGAGTATGTTAAGGAAAAATACATTAATGTCAAATCAGACAGGCTTAATTATTATTCCTTATGTAGAAAGAAGCCTGCCCGATGAACATATGATCTGAAAATGTATGAAGAGAAAACACCAATAATAGCAAATGCGTTCAATGGCTCTGATAAAAATTTTTTTACAACAGTGTAATCTTCAAAAATGTTGATGCAGTGCAGTAATTTATGGGTCCTGTTATTTCGTCATAATCCCTTCAAAACTGGACAAATCGGACACTCGATTAAGGGGGAGAAATCAGTGGAATTTTTGGGTGATTGATTGACGTAATTATAAAAACCGTTATCGCGTAATAATAGAGTATAATAATCGATACTTTTTCTTGTCCCCTGCAGGGATAAACATCCAGTCTTTTGGTGAGGTGAAGTTAGAATATTTGAGCGAATTGCATAAATGCCTCCGATTTTTTCTTGAGCTTTTATGCAATTCGTGATGTCAATAGTTCATGTGAAGGATAGCGGTAAGGCAGTTCCTTGTGTACTGATCTACCTTATGAAGTGGGTATAGATCTTGTCAACTTTTGCCGGTCCCGGCAGCGAGGCTTTTGTTGCTTCACGCATTTTGAGCAGCCATGCCATATTCTGCCCAAGGACATCCATGATCTGCACACCCTCTCCATCCTGCAATACTTCACCCGGAGCCCTGCCATGGGTGATGTTCCAGTAATTGGAGGTCGCAAGGATCATTTCTGAATAGGTCAGATAGTGGTTGAGGCTGTCGAATGTGACAGAACCTCCTGTGCGGCGAACAGCAACAACTGCCGCGGCAACTTTCTGGCGGAACAGCCCCCCATTAGCCCCTGCAACATAAAACGCCCTGTCAAGAAAACATTTCATTGTACCGGCAATGCCCGCATAATACACGGGTGAACCAAGAATGATTCCGTCAGCCTCTTTTATCTGCTGAATCCACTCATTGACAGGATCGGTGCTTATGCTGCATTTTTCATCTTTATTTTTAGCACATGTTCCGCAGGCCATACATCCTCTTACAGCCTTGTTTCCGACATGAATAATCTCAAATTCAATACCATTTTCCTGAAGTTGCCGACCGACTCCTGTCAGTGCATGCCAGGTATTGCCTTCCTGTTTGGGGCTTCCGTTTATTGCTATGACTTTCATTTTTCTTTTTATTGAATTTGACCAGATTACCAGGCTATAATCACATTAAACCGCCTCTTCTCTGTGCTGTGACTTCATATGCAATTATATTGATAAAAATGTTTCGAATTATATGACTTTTTTTAAAACTATTGAAGCATGAACTTGAGGTAATCTGCCAGCTCAATGGTATGATTTTATTAGCTTCTTCTATAGTTTATACTCCTCTAAGCTTCAGGTCGGGAGGATTACTCTAACTCATAGAACAAGTTTCTCAAGGGGGATAACTGATTGATGGCATACATTCACAGGGAGTCACACAAAGCAGATCGGATAGGCTGGCTTCGAGCTGCAGTGCTTGGGGCAAATGATGGTACCATTTCGGTAGCAAGTCTTGTTATCGGCGTTGCCGCTGCTGGAGTTCCAAAAGGAAGTATTCTCTTAACAGGGGTGGCTGGCCTGGTAGCTGGCGCTATGTCTATGGCAGCAGGCGAGTATGTGTCAGTTCAGTCTCAAGCTGATACCGAAGAGGCGGATATTGAGCAAGAAAAGCGGGAACTTGAAACTGATCCGGCGCACGAATTGGAGGAGCTGACCTCAATTTATGTCAGCAGGGGGCTAGATGAACCGATGGCCCGGCTTGTAGCTGTCAGCCTGATGTCGAAAGATGCCCTTGCTGCACATGTCAGGGATGAACTGGGCATTACGGAAACTATGCGGGCACGTCCAATCCAGGCTGCATTTGCTTCCGCTCTCTCATTTATTGCAGGTGCAATTATTCCGATCTTAGCCGTGTTGCTGGCGCCTTCAGGCCGGGTTGTCGAAGTATTAACATCGACAGCACTTGTTATATTGGCTGTTCTTGGTGGTGCGGCGGCATACGCAGGCGGAGCATCTGTCGTCAAGGGTGCCATTCGGGTTGCCTTTTGGGGCGCACTCGCCATGGGGATTACAGCCGGAGTCGGCAGGTTGTTTGGCACTGTTGTATAGGGGTTATTTCAGATAGTATGTATTTTTTATGAAAATTTAAGGTTGCATTAACGACGCTTTAAGGGAGTGTTGAGTACAATATAGCGTGTGGTTATTGAGAGGACTGTTTTCAGGACTCCATTCATTTGCCTTTTCAATTCTATCTCAACATAAAAACAGGGGTGCCTCATGAAAAACTCTTTTCGTTTTCTCTCTCTTGCAGCAATAAACGTGATACTTGCCAGTACTATTGTTTATGCACATAACAGCCCCTCTTTGAGTGCCGGAGAAGCCCAGTTGAAGGCCGGTCAGTATCAGGAAGCCATAGAGAACTTCACAAAGGCAATTGAAAGCAGTCCAAAACTTGGCTCAGATGATCTTTCAAAGGCATACTATAATCGAGGTGTTTCAGAGCTCGCTTTCGGTTCAACAGAATCAGCAAAAGCAGATTTCAGAAAGTCTATTGAAGTCGATCCAACTCCTATAGATGCTCATGGGTTTAAAATCAGAGGCTTGGCCAAAACCGCTCTTGGAGACATTCAGGGTGCTCAATCAGACTTTAAAAGAGCGGGTTTATCCGGTGACGGTGCTGCAGAACAAGAGATCAATAAAAATCAGGGGTAATGCTCTCTTCAGATTATGCGTTGATGATTTTTGCGCTCATAGAGTTCGCTCATTATGATAACGAAATGATCCACTTGAAACAATGAAACCCCGGAGCTGAACCGGGGTTTCTATTTTTCGTCTACCAAAGAGCTCGTTTTTCTCCAAAAAGCCGGTGATGCTTGACAGAATAAATTGCTCTAATGAAGTAATAAGCGTTTTGGTTATAATTGGTGGGGTGCAGTAGTTTTGCTTTTGACTTGTGGCTGATGTGGTATGTACACATAGTCATGAGCCAAGTGTTTCACACCTGTAGTTAGAGCCTTCATGAGAATTTCCTGTTTTAAACTGCTATCCTTGATTTCAGGGCAGACTGCAGAGCGATTAATGGCTGATATGCCAGGCTAATGAATAGTCCCAACTGAAATCATTCGCTTCGGCAGACTTAACAAGCAGTTCATAGCTATGCCCCACTGCCAAATCAACCCAGATATTTTCAGTATTATCGTGAGTGCTCGAAGAAAAGGCAGATATGGTTTGGCTGGTGACATCAAATAATTCAAGGTTCAGGTTTGGCAACCCTGTGCGTAACGTCCCATCATTGGTAACATTCATATTCCATACCAAAGATGCCGATAATTTTGAATCAGTGGTTGCATGAAATTTATAGGTTGCGGTCTTATTGCTGCTTAAAAACCCGCCAAAGGCTTTTTCATAATCAAAGCCGTTCAAGCCAATCACTCCCGCATTGACGCCACCATTTTCCAGACTGCTTTGCTCACCAGCTGCAATAATCTGATAGCTGTGAAGCACATTAACCTGACCCGCACCAAAACGCTCATCAAGGCCATTATTGGTTTGGTGGCCGGCACTGCGGTAATCGGTGATATCACCTTTGCCAGGGCTATTGTGTGTTACCCGATCTGCCCCGGCCATAAGTGCCGCTTTAATGGTTGCGGCCCGCTCGGCATTGTAAACAGTTCCGATACCGGTGACCATTGCAGAACTCCTGGAAAGGAGTAAGGCGCCTTTATGCCCTGTTTCAACCAGCAAGGCAGCCGTGGCGGCTACTTCCGGCGCAGCAGCACTGGTAGTCGATTCTGGAGCTACGACATCCGGTCGGGTACGTCCTGCTCTATAGACCAGATCAACAGGTTTGGAGCCATAATCAAGATTGCCACTACATTTACCCACCGCAATAACATTATAGGCGCTATGCAACAAAGCATTAACTCCAGGCCCGTTGCCCATGGCAACGACCTGAATAAGCTCATTCCGCTGCACCTGTCTATCCATCAAGCGCAAAATGATCCCCGTATGTGATGTATTATTACCGTTACCGACCCAGCTTTGGTTGACAATCCGACTACCGTTAGGCGGTACTGAAACCAAAGGGTGGAACAGGCTTTTCATCCAGTCAGAGGATTCATAACTGGTAATAGTACGAATACCAGGAGCCATTGAACCGGCACCATAAAAAAGTGAACCGACCCAGGTTGCATGACCAGACGGCGAAATGCTTGCAGCACAAGGGAAGCGGAAGGTTTTGTCTGCAAACTGCGTGCTCGTGGTATTCGGTGCATAAACAGTTCCACCAGCTTCAACCTGCATTACTTTTACACCAGCACCAGTCGGCATACTTGCACCCAGCAAAGCTTTCAGATCGGCATAGCCGATATCAGTCTTATAATCAGCAAAAGAAACCGGCGTGAAAGACAAGACAAACACAAGGCAAAGCCAGTATTTATTAGCACTGTTCATAAAATCCTCAATGGTTTTTGTACTTCTTCTAATCTTCAGCAATATAGCGTATTAAAAACCCTTATTTTACAGCGTCCATCCATCGATGCAATACGGACAATAGTTTCGCTTTTTCCTAATTTCTATCTTATGGTTATGGTAGCCGTCTTACTTCTGGAAGGCAGTGGTGCTTGCGGTCAATCACTTGTTATTCCCGTTCTACCCGAACAACAGACTTGTTTTTGAGCCCAAAGCTGGGTGATGCTCGACTGAATAAATTCCTTCAATGAAGTAATCCGCGTTTTGGTTATAATTAGCCGGGGTGCTCCAGTTTTGCTTTTAACTTGTGGCTGATGTGGTATGTACACATAGTCATGAGCGTCCCGTTAGTTTTGGCAGAGTGGCTGATTTTTTACACTGGTTATGTTATCGGGAGGAGGGTAAAATGGCTCAAACGATTTTCATGATTCACGGAATGTTTGGTGGTCCGTGGTACTGGGAGAACTATCAGAAAAAGTTTGAAGCTGAAGGGTACCGCTGCATTGTGCCGACATTGCTCTATCACAATATGAATCCCTGTGGTGTCCCACACTCTGATTTAGGGAGAACCTCTCTTCTTGATTACGCTGAACAGCTCGAACATGAAATCTCCCAACTGGACGAACCTCCTGTTGTGATGGGCCACTCCATGGGAGGGCTTCTGGCCCAGATGCTAGGCGCCCGCAAACGGGCAAAAGCACTTGTTCTGCTCTCTCCTGCATCGCCTGCCGGTATCATGGCTCTTACCCCCTCTGTTGTCAAGAGTTTCTGGAGCATGCAGACAAAGTGGGGGTTCTGGAACAATCCATTTCGCCTGAAATTCAGTGAAGTTGTCTTTTCGATACTGCATCTGATGACGGAAAAGGAGCAGTGGGAAATCTACAACAAACTCGTTTATGAATCCGGCAGGGCAGCTGCAGAAATCGGTTACTGGCCTTTTGACCCTTCGCGGGCATCAAGCGTCGATGAGTCGAGGGTTACCTGCCCGGTTCTCGTCATTGCTGGTTCTCAGGACCGAATCACCCCGGCATCAGTCGCCCGCAAAATTGCGAAAAAGTATAAAGCGGTATCTACATACAAGGAGTTCAAGAACCATGCCCACTGGGTTGTTGGAGAACCTGGCTGGCAGGAAGTCGCAGAGTATGTAAGCAGTTGGCTAAGGGAGCAGGAGAAGAGTTAGTGCGAAAAAAAGGCGATTAAGCCGAAGGAAAGAAAGAGAGCTGAGGCAAGAACAATCGTGAAGTCACTGATTTTGCGCATAAAAGACTCTTTGTTTTCATCGTACATGCTCGCGATGACTATAACGGCAGCATTATTTACCAGAAGGAAATAGGTGGAGGCTGGAAGAATATCTGTGAAGGTAAAATAAAAGAGGAGAACGCCCGAGATAAGGCTTATGATGATGAGAAACTGTTTTGTATGCGGAAAAGACAAGGTGTTGGCAATGGTTTTGATTTCGCTCAAGAGGTCGCCCCGGCGGTCGCGCATGTCCCACATTACCTCTATAAAAAAGGCGCAGATAAACATATATCCCCAGCAGATCCAGGCCTTGAGTGAAAGTGAATGACCTTCGAAAATCAGGGGAAGAAAGATAAGTGCGGTTGCCCAATCGAGGGGAGGTGTGAGGTTTTTTATGATGTATATATCCTTCAAGCGACGGGCACCGTTCAAACGTTTTGACAGAGACGCAGGAAAGCATTTGTGGTTATACAGAAAACCTATGATAATGATAAGTGCCGTTCTCCAGAATGCCGATTGACCAAATTGAAAAGCGATAATCAGTGAGATGAAGGAAACCAGGTAGAAGGTTACGTAAGTGATAAGATTCTGGTTCTTAAGGGCACTTTTCAGGCCTTCGGGGTCGTTGGTTGCATCTTCGATATTGTCGGTGAGCCGGTTGTCCTGATATATTGAAAAGGTCAGCAGGAAGACTGTTACGATTGCCCATCCATTTACAGGGATATTGAAATACATAGACCAACTCGCAGCACCAAGCGCGGATAGTATCGAGAGATGGAGTTTATTTCTGAAGAAATAATTAGGCACGGTATCTTTCTTTTTAACTAAGACCTGACTATCGGGGCGTAATTGCCAGCACGACCTTTTTAACACCAACGGCTTTTCTTGATCATTCCGTTCCTTTCAGGATTTCAGATTGCTACAGGAAAAACCTGCTCCCTCGAACAATACGGCTATTTGTCGGGACAGCAGTCACCGTCTACGAAGAGGTCGTAGAAGGCTTTTTGGCTTCCGGCAGGATGGATGGTTGTTTTACGACCGAATGCGGCTTCGATGGTCGGAGTTGCCAGTATCCTGAATATTTCATCCATTTTTTCTGGCGGGTAGGGCATGTTGTTGTCGAGCCACCAGGTCAAGAGGGAGAGTAATGCACTGACAAGATAGTGGGTTGTAATTTCTATGGGTACGGGTGGAGCTTTTCTCTTTTTCATAAGCTCAGTGTTGGGGCCGATCAGCATGTTAAAGAGATAGCGGTGGAGGTATTTCAGGATCATTTCGCCGCTTTGCCTGCCGGCTATTGCTTTGTAGAGTTTGTGATGCTGCCCGGTGTGACGGAAGAGCTCGAGAATGAAATATACCTCCGGGTCTTTGCCTGTACGCCGTGATGCAACGAGCTCCTGCTGCTGTTGTTCGAAGAGGGTGCGCAGGTGCTCAAAACTGGAGAGGAGCAGTTCATCTTTGTCGCGGTAGTGAAGATAGAAGGTTGACCTTCCCACATCGGCACGATCAAGAATATCCTGCACAGTGATGGACTCGTATCCTTTTTCCACAATAAGGGACATGAGCGCCTCATGCATCAGTTTGCGCGTACGACTAATCCGCCGATCTTCCTTTTTTTCTTTCATAAAGCCTCTTTTTTGCATGACAAAACAGCCTGTTTTGTTCGGTAGTGAACAATTTGCGCAACATTGGTTGTTGACTGATGTGTTAAATATATCTATTCTTTTATCAAACATAATGTTCACTAATGAATAAAGTATTCTTTAACTGTAGACATGGAGGAACGTAACATGGAACACAATAGTATCAGGGAGGCGGTTAAAGAGCGCTATGCCTCAACGGTAAAGCAAAGCAGCTCGTGCGGATGTTTTCAAAAGGCCGACTATACGGATAAGGGGTTTATACAATCGGCCGGGAAAGCAGTGGGCTATTCCGACAAGGAGCTGAAGAGTATCCCGGATGGAGCAAATCTTGGTTTGGGGTGCGGCAATCCTTTGGCTATTTCGGAGATCAAGGAGGGTGATGTTGTGCTTGACCTCGGTTCTGGGGCAGGTATAGACTGTTTTCTTGCGTCGAGCGTTGTCGGGGAAAAAGGTCGCGTTATAGGAGTGGATATGACACCTGAGATGGTCGAACGTGCTAAAGCGAATGCACAGCATAACGGTTACCGGAACGTCGAGTTTCGATTGGGTGAAATTGAAAATCTTCCGGTTGAAAGTTCAAGTGTTGACAGGATAATCTCCAACTGCGTCATCAACCTTTCAACCGACAAACCAAAGGTTTTTCAGGAGGCTTATCGCGTTTTGAAACCTGGCGGTTCGCTTATGGTATCGGATATAGTTCTTCTGGAAGATCTGCCCGATTACCTTAACGGTTCGGTTGAGGCTTATATTCGCTGCATTGCCGGTGCCATTAGAAAAGAAGATTATATGGATGCTATACGAGAGGCTGGATTTGAAGATATAACGGTTGTCGGTGAGAGTCATTTTCCTGCTGAGTTTATTGCCGAACAACCTTTGTTAAAGGAACTTGCCGTTCAAATGAACATACCGATGAGCGAGCTTCAGCGTATTGGAAGTACTGTCGTCAGTTTGAAGGTAGCCGCAAAAAAGGGTGTGGGTTATCATTCAGTATTTGCTTGACAGCTATCACGGAGGGCGACCACAAGGGTCGCCCGTACGGCATGGCATATTTTATTAAGGAATCATTTTCTGTGAAGCGCTTATCATTCAGGGGCAACGAGGCCGAAATGGGTGGACAGGATAGCAGCACGGTTTTCGGGGGAAACGAATTCTTTTGTTGTCACACCATTGCTGATGGTTTTCAATGTATCTCCCATGAGCACCACTTTCCCTGTTGGGTTTTGCAGCACGACAATCAATTTTTTCACAAAAATCGTATCGGGGTGTGTTGAGTTAAGGTGGTTGGCAGGGACGAAGTCTATCCATTCCTGCGGGTAGAGATCGAATTCATATTGATCCACCCACTCTCCTTCGACAAATGCTTTCAACCGATACTTGCTCTCCTCTGTTATGCTCAGCATAAAACGGTCAGTATCCTGCATCACTTCAACATCGGTAACATCAAGACGCATCGGCTTTCTTATACTGTTGCTCCCAAATCCCAGATCGATCAGCCACTTTTCGCCATCAATTTCAGCCACAATGGCCATGTGCGTTTTGGGACGCCTTACCGGATAAATCATCGGGCGAGCTGCAACAAATATATAGGGCACTCCAAGCTCCTCGAGTGCCATTGCAAAAAGGCCGTTTACTTCATAGCAATACCCGCCACGATTACGAACCAATATTTTCTCAACTATCTCCTCTGGAACCAGAGAGACAATTTTTCCAGCCTGAACATCCAGATTTTCGAAAGGAACTGAAAATAACTGGCACCACATTATCTCCGATACTGTTGAGATATCCTTTTGGGTCTTGCCATTATAGGCAATCCTGCGAAAGTAATTCTCGAGTATGAAATTGTCTGCTCTCATGTCAGATATTCTTCCTTTAGTTGATTACAAGGGAAGCATTTTTGAATATAGTGAAAAGGAGTAAGGCGGAAGGTGCACTTTTTTTGAGACAGCAAAGTCTTGCAACTTGCACCTCTATGCTATGAGCCTTATAGTCGGGGGCCATTGTCATCGACGACATCGTCTTCTTCGGCCTGCACTATCGCCTCGCCGCGGATTTGAGCGAGCACGGCGGCATAGGGGTGGTGTTTATTGCCCTGAATGTTCAGCGGTATGGATAAAGAGTTCTGGAGTTTGTTTTCAAGATCCCAAGGCTCTTCATTCTCAATCCAGGTCACAAAGGCATTTTCCTGCATCCACCGGTCAAGCCATTGCTCACCCTTGTTCGTCAGAGTCATTTTTTTGCCACTGCCCACTCTTCGCAGCGGAAAGCCACTCTCTTTCGCCAGCAGGATGCCAAGTGAGCGACGCAGGGTTGAACCGTCAGCATTACCTTTGAAGTGGTAACGAACCCGCTGCTGCAGTGTTTGAGAGGCATTGGCTTTCCCTTTTTTATCTGGTGATCCCGCGATATAGAGTAACGTCATCCCATCATTGGTGAAGCAACCTTCAACAGGCACGCCCCGAGGCACCTCTTTGAAGAAAAAGGCATAGACACCGTTTGCCCTGGTAACAGGACATGGGTTTGAGAGTACTTCAGCCCTCGAGTAGAGGTGTTCGATATTCGAGAAAACGGTGTCCATAAGGTATTGGGTGTGTTAAAGCAAAGTGGTTAAGAGCTCAATGTTGTCAATATAGGGAATACAAAAAAGCTTGATTTTTGAAAATATCAAATCATTTCTTTTTATTCTTCCTGACGTTTTTTTACTTAAATACACGATAATTATACGCTTATAATGCCCGATAAGTTCATACATTTCGCTTGATATAAAAGTAAACCATTCTTCTTAAGATCTGTGATAGGGTACGGAATGAAGCAGACTATGAATAATATTTCAAGGTTGTGATGTAGAGAAGCGGCTAATACTTTTTTTTTGGTTGATAATAGTTGACGAATTTGTTAACATCGTTTTGATGCGTGAAATAATTTTTTACAAAAACTCTTCTGGACAGTGTCCAGTTAAAGATTTTATAAGGGCTTTACCTGCCAAAGAACGAGAAAAGGTATTGTGGGTTCTAACTTTGGTTAGGGATATCCCGATGGTACCGCAGGAATATTTTAAAAAGCTACAAAACACAGATGGAATCTGGGAGATAAGAGCTCAGCAGGGGAATCATGCATTCAGGCTTTTGGGTTTTATGGATGGAGGGAAGCTTGTTATCTTGACCAATGCCTTTTCCAAGAAAACCCAGAAAACGCCACAACATGAAATTGCTTTAGCAGAACAACGAAAAAAGGAATATCAGGAGGGGAACAAAAATGGATGAATTAGAGGAATTTATTGAGGAACAAAAAGCTATTGATCAAGAGTTTGCGGCATCTTTTGATGAAGGCTATAAGCACTTCAAGATTGGAGTATTGCTGAAACAGGCAAGGACTGATGCCGGTATGACTCAAGATCAAATTGCTCTGAAGCTCAAAACTCATAAGTCGGCAATATCGCGTATTGAGAACCATGCTGAGGATATAAGGCTTTCAACGCTTTCACATTATGCCGAAGCCTTGGGCAAAAAGCTTGAGATATTCATTCAGTAGACTTTTTCATGGCACACCTCACACCAAGCTGCTTTTGTTAGTAGCGTTATTTTGGGAAGTGTTCGATAAGAATATCGTCCCCTAAAGCAGAGTTTTACTCTCGTCCTTCAGGTTTAGGACGTCTTTGTTTGCCAGCTGTCCACCCTTCTGAGGCATCAGGGATGGTATCATACTGAGGAAGATATGGCTTGATGTCAAGAAGCGGGGTCTTGTCGAGCATGTCGCAACCCTCAATAAACAGGATATTCTTTTCGCGCCGAACAAGCTTCACAATCGATAACCCAATGCCGTTTGGCCTGCAGGGATGATGTGATGCATAGATCCCATGCGGCTCATCGTCAAGGAACGTCGAGCGTACCAGAGCAATCGAGCCAGAGCGATCAAAAAGATACAGCAGACAGAGATGAGAGAAAGTTTCAATATCCTGCAAACCCAGCTCATATTCAGCAAAAACTTCGACCCGTCCAAGAGAATCAGAAGAGTAGATCGGTTGAATCGGGCACTCCTCTTTTGTCTTGAATTGTGTATGGATAACGCCAATCGGTTCCAGTATCATTGCGCTTCATTCACAGCTAACATTAAACCCTCCAGGCCTGCGTATCCATCAAGTTACATCTTTCAGAGATAAAAATCGGGTCGCCATTATGAATACCGGCATCAATCACTCAAACTTTTTTAAGCAGGCGAAGGAAAGCCAGGCGGAGACAGGCGAGACGGCAAGTGACAACTCAAGCCCGTTAGTGAAGTCTGGGGTGCACAAAGTTGCAGAGGCTTAGAAAGATTGAGTTGTCTGGAGAAGTGTACGATAAGAATGTCGTCCCCTTTTGGGTTGCACACATACCTCAGAAAGTTTTTGACCCAGATCCCTTATTAAATTTCAAAGGGTATATTCGACTAATGTTATCAGGATAGTGCTTTTATTTGCTGTGTTTTAGGTGTGGCGTTATATTCATAGAAACCATATCAGTATTGAGCCCATCATTTTCTCTCCGGATGCTGCTGCAAAGGGCAACGGGGAGGTTTAGCGTAATACATATTTTAAAGGGGAGTATCCATTGTTCGAGCAGACTTTCAAGAATATTGATGACATCCTTCACAAAGACGCCGGTTGCGGCAGTGAACTCGATTATATAGAGCAGACCTCGTGGATACTTTTTCTCAAGTACCTTGACGATCTTGAAAAAGACAAAGAGACTGCGGCTGCACTGTCAGGGAAACCCTACGCACCTCTTCTTGATTCCTTTTACCGCTGGGAGTCGTGGGCAGCTCCCAAAACTGCCGATGGCAGGATTGACCACAACAATGCCCTGACCGGTGATGATCTGAAGGAGTTTGTTGATCGTGAGCTCTTTCCCTACCTGAAAACCTTTAAAGGTTCTGCTGAAAGTTCGGCTACCATCCAGTACAAGATCGGTGAAATTTTCAGTGAGCTGAAAAATCGTGTTCAGAGCGGTTATAACCTGCGAGAGGTTATTGACAGGATTGATGAGCTTCGTTTCCGGACCAATGTGGAAAAACATGAGATGTCGCATCTCTACGAGAGCAAAATCAAGAACATGGGCAATGCCGGTCGCAACGGCGGCGAGTACTACACTCCCAGACCGCTCATTAAAGCCATCATCAAGGTTGTTGCTCCCGTTATCGGTCAGAAAATCTACGACGGTGCGGTTGGTTCAGCTGGCTTCCTTGCCGAAGCCTATGAGTACCTGAAGGCAGGGGAGAACCTGACCACCGCTGATGTGGAGACGCTGCAGAAAAACACCTTTTACGGCAAGGAGAAGAAAGGGCTGGCCTACATCATCGGCATCATGAACATGATTCTGCACGGTGTAGAAGCACCAAACATTGTGCATACCAATACCCTGGCTGAAAACCTTGCCGACATTCAGGAGCGCGACCGGTATGACATCGTTATTGCCAATCCGCCCTTCGGCGGCAAAGAACGGGCTGAGGTGCAGCATAACTTTCCCATCAAGTCCGGAGAGACCGCATTCCTCTTTCTCCAGCACTTCATCAAAATCCTCAAGGCAGGCGGCAAGGCAGGCGTGGTGATCAAAAACACCTTTCTTTCCAATACCGATAACGCCTCAGTCAGCCTCCGCAAACTACTGCTTGAAAGCTGCAACCTGCACACCATTCTCGACTGTCCCGGTGGTACCTTTCAAGGGGCTGGAGTAAAAACCGTTGTGCTCTTCTTTGAGAAAGGATTGCCGACAAGGAAAATCTGGTACTACCAGCTTGATCCCGGTCGCAACATGGGCAAGACCAACCCCCTGAACGACAACGACCTGGCGGAGTTTGTCGAACTCCAGAAAACCAAAGCAGATTCCGATAAATCATGGAGCATCACCATCGAAGATGTTGATCACTCAACCTTTGACATCTCAACCAAAAACCCCAACAGTGGAGGAGAGGAAGTGCACCGGACTCCAGAAGATATTATGAATGAGATTGCAGCTCTTGATGCTGAGAGTGCCGAGGTGCTGCTTGCCATCAGGGAGTTGCTATGAAGGAAGGTTGGGAAATCAAAAAGCTCGGAGCTCTTTGTGAAATTGAATTAGGAAAAACACCATCAAGAGCTCGTAAAACGTTTTGGGATCAAACGCGCAAATCAAACAATGTCTGGCTTTCTATATCAGACCTTTTAAGGGCAGAGGATAATATTGTTTTTGATAGCAAAGAGTATATCTCCGACTCAGGGGCAAAGATTTCAAAGATTGTCCGAAAGGGTACTCTTCTTGTAAGTTTTAAGCTCACATTAGGAAGATTGGCATTTGCTGGTCGAGATCTTTATACAAATGAAGCTATCGCTGCACTGACAATTGTAAATGAGTGTAATCTATCAAAAGAATTTTTGTTCTACTTTTTTCATTTTTTTGATTGGGACAAAGCAACAGAGGGCGATGTAAAAATAAAAGGGAAAACTCTGAATAAGGCAAAGTTGAAGCTGATTGATGTGTATTTTCCCCCAGTTGCCGAACAACTGCGGATAGTAGCCATTCTCGACGGAGCATTTGAGGGTATCGCTACTGCCAAAGCCAATGCCGAAAAGAACCTCAAAAACGCCCGCCAGCTTTTTGAATCGCATCTGAATTCTGTTTTCAGTCAACGAGGTGAGGGGTGGGTGGAGAAGTCGAAACCACTTGATTACCTTTGCGAATTAATTGTTGATTGTGAGCATAAAACAGCTCCAACACAAACTGAAGGAATTCCTTCGATTCGTACTCCCAATATTGGCAAAGGGAAATTGCTTCTTGATGGTGTTTATCGTGTTTCTGAGCAAACATACAATGAGTGGACACGACGGGCTGTACCTCGCGGAAGTGATTTAGTTATCGCTCGTGAAGCACCGGCTGGAAATGTTGCTGTGATCCCAGATAATTTAAGACTCTGCTTAGGGCAGAGGACTGTTCTCGTTAGACCTAAGGCAGATATTTTTGAATCAGAATTCCTTGCATTTTTTCTTTTACAGTCTGAAATGCAAAAGAAGCTCTTGGCTCATTCGCGAGGAGCAACGGTTCAACATGTGAATATGAAAGATATTCGTGCTTTAGAAATTGTCGCTATCCCAACTCTTCAAGAGCAACGCTCTATTTTGTCGAAAATTAAAAGCTTGGAAAGAGAAACCCAACGTCTCGAATCTATCTACCAGAAGAAAATAGAGGCTTTGGATGCACTGAGAAAGTCAATCCTGCAGAAAGCATTCAGTGGAAAATTGTAATAACAGTCAGCAGTCAGCAGTGGGCAGTGGGCAGGGAATAGAAGGAATAGGGAATGGGACTTATAGGTCGTATAGGCCCTATAGGACTTATAAAAGATGGTTTGATGGGTGGGCTGAGAGGGTGGGTGCCGTCCGGATAATGGGAGTCAAGCGATTTTCTTTTTACTTCTTCGTAAGAGAATTCCCAGAGTGGGCGACCACAAGGGTAGCCCCTACGGGGGAATAATGGAATGATCTGACTATTGAATACTGTCCCATATATTGTTTGGGTCGGTAATTTTTGTAACTCTTCCAGCCTTGATATCTGCTTTGCCTCGTTCAATGGCTTCGATGACCTTGGGGTTGGCAAAATAGTTGTCCGTCTCGCTTATTCTTTTGGCAGATAATGCTCCGCGCTTATTCTTTTTCTTTAAAAACTCGGCAAAATCCAGCACTTCACGAAGCGCCGGCTCAGGAAGCTCCTTTACAGTATGATATATTTGCTCTGCTGTTGTCATCGGTTCTCCTTATGCAAAAGGGGTAACAGAAAATTCTTGATACTAATTTAGCGAATTTTCATGAATCCGGCGTCGTGAGGTGATGAAATTTTCAGGTATTGTGCTGCGAGGATTGCGATCTGAGTTGTGAGTCTCTTCAGCAACTTCTTCGTATTTTGCTTAGCGCATCCTTATATTTGACTGTAATTTTGTTGGGGTTCAGGAATCACCCCAACCTACATAGGGACCTCTCTTCAAAAATCGAGGAAACATGTGACCATTACGGAAGAAAAAGACCTCTTTTGAGTCTCATCTGTTAGACACAACATCCCATGAACGAAGCGGAAACCAGAGCGGAACTTATTGACCCACAGCTTAAGGAAAGCGGATGGGGAGTTGATGGGTCAAAAGTGCAGCGGGAGTATCCTATTACTGCTGGCAAGATTCAGACTGGCGGGGTTCGCGGTAAGACACTGACTGCTGATTACGTGCTGGTTTATCAAGGCAGGAAACTTGCGGTTATTGAGGCCAAAAGCAATGAACAGGCAGTGGGCGAAGGGGTGGCTCAGGCCAAGAATTATGCCGAAAAGCTTCAGCTTGCATTCACATTCGCTACCAACGGCATTGAGATCTACCAGATATGCATGAAGACCGGCATGGAAGGGTTGATCGACACTTTTCCTACACCGGAAGAGCTCTGGCATAGAACGTTTGCTACACCAAACCCTTGGGAAAATAACTTCAACCATGTTGCGTTTGAGGATATCGGTGGAACAAAAACGGTGCGCTACTATCAGGAGCTGGCGGTTAACAAGGCGCTTAACGCAATAGCACAGGAGAAGCAGCGCATTCTGCTTACTCTCGCCACTGGGACAGGGAAAACCTTCATTGCCTTCCAGATTGTCTGGAAGCTTTTTCAGAGCCGATGGAACCTCAACCGTGATGGCAGGCGCAGGCCCCGCATTCTCTTTCTGGCTGATAGAAACATACTGACTAATCAGGCGTTCAACGCCTTTTCGCCTTTTCCTGCGGATGCTCTTGTTCGTATCAAGCCGGATGAGATTCGCAAAAACGGCAGAGTTCCGACTAACGGGAGCATTTTCTTTACCATTTTCCAGACTTTCATGACCGGTCCGGAAAACAGCCCCTGCTTTGGCGAGTACCCAAAAGACTACTTCGACCTTATCATCATCGATGAGTGCCACCGTGGCGGGGCAAACAACGAGAGCAACTGGCGGGGGATTCTCGAATACTTTGCTCCTGCAGTTCAGATCGGTCTCACTGCGACGCCGAAACGTACCGATAACGTCGATACATATAATTACTTCGGAGAGCCGGTCTTTATCTACTCTCTTAAAGAGGGCATCAACGACGGGTTCCTTACACCCTTCAGGGTCAAGCGCATAAAGACTACGATTGACGACTACATCTACACTTCAGACGATCAGGTCATCGAAGGCGAAGTGGAGGAGGGGCGGCTCTATAAAGAGCAGGAGTTCAACAGCATTATTGAAATCAAGGCACGCGAGGCTAGGCGGGTGAAGATTCTGCTCTCCGAAATTAATCAGAAGGAGAAGACAATTATCTTCTGCGCCAACCAGGCTCATGCAGCAGTGATTCGCGATCTGATCAATCAATTCAAGCAGGGCAGCGAGACAAACTACTGTGTGAGGGTTACTGCGAATGATGGCGAACTTGGAGAGCAGCATCTGCGGGAGTTTCAGGATAACGAAAAAACCATTCCGACGATACTGACCACTTCGCAGAAACTTTCGACCGGTGTTGATGCTCTCAATATCCGCAACATCGTTCTGCTGCGTCTTATCAACAGCCTTATAGAATTCAAGCAGATCATCGGGCGTGGCACCAGACTTTTTGATGGAAAAGAGTATTTCACCATTTATGACTTTGTTGATGCATGCCACCACTTCTCGGATGTTGAGTGGGACGGCGAGCCTATTGATCAGACTACAATAACTGATGGCGAGCCTCCAACAATAAAGGAAGACCCTGAACCATACCCACCAGTTTCAACTGATCCACCGGAACCACCCGCAGAGCTTCGGAAAAAACTCAAAATCAAGCTGAGTGACGGCAAGGAGCGAGAGATTCAACACATGATTGCAACGTCGTTCTGGAGTGCAGATGGCAGGGTGATTTCAGTTGAAGAGTTTCTTCAGGGAATGTTCGGCGTTTTGCCGGAATTCTTCAAAAGCGAAGAGGAGCTTAAGGAGCTATGGTCGGACCCGAAAACACGGAGAACACTGCTCGAAAAGCTGGCTGATGCAGGTTATGGAAAGCAGGAGCTTGAGTCTATACAGAAGCTCATCAATGCTGAAAAAAGCGATCTTTTCGATGTGCTTGAATTTATCTCCTTTGCTCACAGGCCTATTACAAGGGAGGCCAGAGTCGCTGAAGCGCAAAAGAGCATTTACTCGGGGCTTGATGATAAACAGAAGGAGTTTATCGAGTTTGTGCTTGCACAGTATGTTGAGTCAGGGGTTGGGGAGCTCGATCAGGAAAAACTGCCGCATTTGCTCAGGCTCAAATATCACGCACTTCCTGATGCTGTGGCTATACTAGGAAGCACTGATAAAATTCTTTCGACTTTTATCGGGTTTCAGCGGCATCTTTATCAGCAGTCGGCGGCTTGAGGACTTTTGAAGAGAGAAAAGAAGAATAGGGCCTATAGGTCTTATGGGGCTTATAGGACTTATAAAAGATGGGGAGAGGATATGACTGTAATACAAGAGGAAGAGAGAGCAGCTATCGAAATCTTCAAGTTTTCAGCAAGCGTTCGCCGAGCCACACTTTAATGACTGATTGACGTGATACACCAAGACGTGTTGCTTCTTTGTCAAGTGATTCAATCATCCATACAGGAAAATCAACATTTACCCGTTTATGCTGCTTTTTTACCCTGCGGGCACTGTTGATGTCAAGATGACTGGTAATATCTTCACCAGCATCAAATTTTCTGTCAAATTCCTGAGTTTTCATAGATTTCTACCTCCTCAGTTCGAGATCTTCGTACTGAAATAAATATAGTAGAAAGGTAATGGAATAGTTAAAAATAAGAGCGGAATAGGCCCTATAGGACACATGGGACCTATAGGACTTATAAAAGATTTGGAAGGGAATGCAATTGACGGTTAATTCCTTGCTGGTGTAATAATGAAAATTAGTAGTTATTGAATGCAACGAACTTTGGCCGATAGTGTGGTGGTGCTGGATTTTGAGACGACGGGTTTGTCACCGCATTATGGTGACCGGGCTATCGAGATCGGTGCGGTGCTTGTTGAGCATGGGGTGATTGTCGATCGCTTTCAAAAGTTGATGAATCCCGGTTTCCGGATCAGTCCTTTTATCGAGAGTTATACCGGGATTACCAATGAGATGCTGAAGGGCCAGCCCTGCTGTGAAGTGGTGATGGCTGAGTTTTCAGAATTTATAGCCGGTCATAATATTGTTGCGCACAATGCCTCATTTGACCGCCGTTTTCTGGATTTTGAGCTGAAACGGGCGAAACGGGTGTATGAGGGTGACTGTTGCTGCTCTTTGCTCGTGTCAAGAAGGATTTATCAGGATTCTCCCAACCATAAGTTGCAGACATTGGTGACACATGCAGGCATCCTGGAAACCGGAGTGTTTCACCGTGCGCTTGCAGATGCTGAGATGACAGCTCTTTTATGGCTCTCAATGATCGATAGGATTCGTCAGCAATACGGGGTGGAGGTGATTTTCTTTGACCAGCTGAGTGAACTCTCAAGAGTTGATAAGATTTATACACACAGGTATCTTACTTCTTTGGGGAAGAGTAGGAGAGAGGAATAGGTCCTATAGGTCCCATAAGTCCTATAGGACCTATAAAAAATTCAATTGGCAGTTGGCGGTGGGCAGTTTTGAAGGAAGAGAAGAGAGATCCCTCACTTCGTATCGGGATGACGGAATATGTTTGGTATTAATGACAGGTTGCTTGATGCTGCTATTGTAGTGATCGAGCGTACTCACCGGGTGGAACACCTGGCTACTGACCAACTGGCTGCTATGCTTGCCGGATCGGAACCGCCATTGCTGTTCGACATACGCACCGCTGATGAGTACGAGAAAAGTCGTATCGCAACGGCTGTGAGGCTTGACCCTGGTACCGGTGGGGCTGACTTTGTCGCTCTATATGGAACACTCATAATGGGGCGTGACCTGGTCTTTTACTGTTCGGTCGGCCAGCGCAGTTCGGAACTGCTTGAGCGGTTGGAGAGTGCCTGCGGTCACTCGAAAGCGAAGAGCTTCCGTAACCTTCGTGGTGGCATCTTTCGCTGGTATAACGAGGGTAGGCCGGTCGTCGATGCATCAGGTATGACGGACAATATCGACGGGTACGATCCTATCTGGGGTATGATGGTCGAAGGGCGCCGATAGCTGGTTATGGGCGGAACGGTCTGAGGAGCAGAGGGATGAGTTGCTGCTTGTTGGGGTCGCTTTCATGGTCGAGACCGAGATGGAGGTCGTCGAGATTGTCTTTGATCAGGAAGGTGCCGAAAAGTCGGTCCCAGACGGAGAGCATGCTGCCGTAGTTGGTGTTGTGTTCGCTCTTGAGAGTTGAGTGATGCAGGCGATGCATCATGGGGGAGGGGATGATGAGCCGGGCCAGACGATCCAGGGCGGGCGGAATGGTTATGTTGCTGTGGTGGAACTCAATGACCGGGGTCATGAGGAGCGAGTAGAGCAACAGATGTTCGATACCTGCACCCATGAGCATGAAGAGTGGGAAACGCAGGAGTTCCGAGATCAGGATCTCCATGTAATGAAACCTCCAGCTGGTGGTGACATCGAGGGTCGGGTCGCTGTGGTGTACCGAGTGGAAACGCCAGAGTAATGCGATTTCATGGTTGAGACGATGCCAGACGTACATCCAAAGGTCGATGAGCAGGATGATCACGATGGCTTTGGCAACCGGGGAATGAACGAGCATTCCGATTCCTGGCCAGGCATTTCTTGACCAGTTCAGCATGAATGCCATAAGTACGGCGGAAGGGAGCAGAATCAGCAGGTTGAGGCCGGCAATTGAGAGGTTGAGCTTCGCATGGAGTGTACGGTGCTTTTGCGGGGAGAGCCAAGGGATGATGCCCTCCATAAACCAGAGCAGGACTCCAACGGCAATGGTTGTGCCGAATGAAAATATGCGGAGGTCTGGTATGGGAAAAAAGCTTTCGGACATGGTGTTCGGGGAGTTATTAGGATGGCTGTTTATAGGTCCTATAGGCTTATGGTACCTATAGGGCTTATAAAAGACGAGGAGGGAAGATGGATCCTTTACTTGGTATCAGGATACTTTATTGCGTGTCGTTTTGCTATAAGGAATCCCGACAGGTAGATGAGGATGAAGCCGGGAATGACCACGCTGAAAAACAGGATCTCATTCTGCGGAGTCTTCAGCTGTCCGGATGTCCATACCATCCAGACAAACAACCCCCATAGAGGGCCAACAACAAGAAAGGTGATGTTCCAGAGTTTTGTAAAGTTTTGGTGCATGATGTCGTACAATGATGTGAGGTTTGATCAAATCGGATTTGTCCTGGCTTCCGCTTTCAGCTTCATCTTCCGCTCATGGCTCTTCTCAAGCCAGATCCTTGCCAGGTATTGCACGGCGTTGATGATGTAGCTCAAATAGGCTACGGAGGACCAAATCACCAGTTGACTGTCGGGATAACCCTTCCAGGCCAGCACGAAGTAAAGGAAATGAAAAAAGGTCGCAACCGAACTGCCAACATCCTCCCAGAAAAACTCTTTCGAAAAGACCCACTTGCCGAAAATATCCTTCTCGAAGAACATCCCGGTGATGAAGAGAATGACAAAAAAGAGGGTCTTGAAGAGAATTGCAACGCTTATCCAGAAAAAGTCAAAGGAAGCAAGATGGTTGGCATAGAGGATGTTCAGGCAGACACCGGTCAGAAAAATGACGAACTGGACCGGTGCAAGCAGAATCTGTATTTCAGTCCATACGGATGCATTGCGTTTGGCAAGCTGTTCAGGCGTGTAACGTGGCATGATCGTTTTGTCTTACAACTGAAGTGAATAAATACTAAATAGAAAAGTGATAAATCAGCAGGCTAAGGCGAAATAAAATAGCGGCATGTGTTCATTATATCCGGGAAATAAAGGTTCAGTAAAGGATACTGTTTCGGATAGCGTAATCTATAAAATTACAAAGATTTGTATAGAAAACAAAGATGAAAAAAAGAGGGATAGGACTTATAAAAGATCAGGAAGGAAGATGGATCCCTCACTGCGTATCGGGATGACAAGGAGTATTCAGGATTCATCGATCTGACGGAGGATTTCGCGCAGCGAAACGGCAGTCTCCAGCTTTGCCTCATCAGTTGTGGAATTGTAGAAGGCGATAATGGCTTTGCCGCCGATACCGATCGGGGGATATTCTTTTGCGGCAAGCATCGGCATCAGGGCAAGGAATTTCGATACCCTCTCCTTGTCCATGCCGTTGATTGTCTGGACAACATCTTCTGTAATACGAAGAGAGGCATCCTCGCCGAGACCGGCAACGTAAGCGGCGCTCTGAACGGCACCGTACTGGAAGCCAACAACAGCGAAAACGATATCCCTGTTTGTATTGTTTTCGAGTCCGGCCGGGCATTGACCGATCACTTCAGCGAGGAACTGCAGTGCCATTTTTCTGACTGCCTCGATGTTTTCTTCATGATTATGATGCATTACGATCGTAAACTTGGTTGAGCATGGTATATGTCAGCGTTCATGGACGATGTTGTGCCGATGCATGGTTGATGTCCGGCATATACGCGGCAGATTGTTAACAGCTATTTCAAGCTTGTCGTATGGGAAGGCAAGCACCACCTCATCGGGCTCGAGAGAGAGTCCGGCATTGCCGCCAGTGTCGCCAAGCGTGAAGGTCGGTTTTCCGCTTCTGACAACATAGCTTGAAACCATCTCGCAGGTCGATCCGCCGGATATACCATGAATCAGTTCGCCGCTGTCGAACCCGTAAGCTCTCATGATGTGCTGTCCCTGAAAGGGCTTGCAGACGATCAGGACCACATCAGGCCGCAGTTCATCGTCATTCATCGCAGCAAGAGGCCCGATAATCTGAGCTTCAAACTCTCCATCTTCAAACGGCAGGGATGACTCCATTGAGTTGCGAAGGGCATTCATCGATCCAAACAGTTTGCCATCACCGATCATGAATTTCTCTGCAACCTCGAGAGGCAGAAGGCTGCCGAAACCAGCTGATATTGCTCCGCCACCGCAAAGCTGATGCTCTTTGGTAGTGTAGAAAGGCCCGGCGCCTCTAAGACAGTCGCCCCACATGGCACAGAGAAATGATTTCGGGCCGGTCGTTTCTGAAGAGGCTCCGAATTTTTTAACCCCTTCGGGCAGATCACTGAGCGAAGTAACAAATTTGACTGCTACAGGATTGTAGACAAGTCCTTCGCTCTTTACCAGTGTTTGCGACAATTGTTCTGGAGTCATGGCTCACTGTTGAATTGGTAGGGATGTTGTGACCACAGTATACAATATTTGATGAAAAGAAGAATAGGGCTTATGGGGCCTATAGGACCTATGAGACATATAAAAGAGAGTGTTACCTGGCTTGATGCTTCAGAAAAAATGGTATTTTCAAGTCAAATCTTTTTTAGCTGGAAAGAGTAAATCAAGAGCATTGACGCCATGAAAAGAACCTTGCAGCGCATTATAAAGAACATCGAGGCCGGGGAGTATAAAGCCGCTCATGACAGGTTGGGGGGAGTGATGAAAGCATACCCCGAGGAGTGGCAATTAGAAGTGGCGTTTATAGAAACAGGCATAGCGAATGCGATGCAGGAAAAAGGACAGGAACGCAGACTCAGCATGGGATTTTATGCGCAAAGCGCAGCATGGCGGATTAAAGATATTTTGGGGCATCAGGGAGCGGCAGAGTGTTTACATGCATTGCATAAACTGGTTGACCTTACTGCCACAGCCAGATATAACAGCCTGAACTGAATGAAAGATAGTTGGCAGTGGGCGGTTGGCAGTTAAGAAAGATAGTACTGAGATGGGAGAGAAGAGTCGGCAGTCGGCTATTGGAAATGAATCGATGGCACTGATTGGAGATTATGGCGCTGTTAGCTAAATTGCACTGCAAAAGCAACGCATGACAAACGAACCTCCATGAAAACTGCATCGTTACCATCTTTGAGGGTCAATCCTGAGCTTCGTTCTGCTGCTGAGAGTGTTTTGCAGGAGGGAGAAACCCTTTCAGGGTTTATTGAGGATTCGATACGCAGCAATATTGAGCGACGTCAGAACCAGAAAGTATTTATTGCTCGTGGACTTCTGTCCAGGGAAAAGGCGAAAGAAACAGGGGAGTATATCTCAGAGGAGAAAGTGTTGACGGGCTTAGAGGCAATGCTTGCTAAAGCAAAACAGCAGGCAAAGCGTTGAACTACCGGATACGTTTCACTCGTGAAGCAGAAAGTGATCTTGTTCGCCTATATGAGTTTCTTCTTGATGAGGATATTAATGCTGCAGTACGAGCGCTGGAGGCTATAACGAAAGGCTTGGAGTTTTTAAGGCGCTTCCCATTCAGTTGCCGCAAGGCGACAGATCAAAATCCGTTGTTACGTGAGCTTCTTATTTCATTCGGGAATGCCGGATATGTTGCCCTGTTTGAAATCGAAGACAAGGAAACCATAACCATTCTCGCCCTCCGGCATCAGAGGGGGGAGGATTTTTATATGTAGGCAGTTTTCAGTTGGCAGTTGGCAGGAAAGAAAGATAGGGCTGATGGCCTGTTGCAGACTGCAAACTGCCGACTGAAAATTTATTGGGGTGCATTGATATGATGTTCTTTTTGCTTATGATGCAGAGGTTTTTCTTTTTTTGTCATGAACTATTTTTTTGATAAGAAATCATGTTTGATGAAATTGAGTTTGACAAGATCAAGCGTCTTCCGAAGTATGTTTTTGCTGCGGTTAATGAGCTGAAAATGGCTGAACGCAGAGCAGGGGAGGATGTTATTGATTTTTCAATGGGCAATCCTGACGGCCCTACTCCCCAGCATATTGTCGACAAGCTTATTGAAAGCATCAATAAGCCCCGCACGCATGGATACTCTGTTTCAAAGGGTATTTACAAGCTTCGCGGTGCGGTAGGTATCTGGTACAAGCGCAAGTACAATGTTGATCTTGATCTTGATCGTGAGGTTGTGGCTACGATGGGTTCCAAAGAGGGTTATGTGCATCTTGTGCAGGCTATCACCAATCCCGGGGACTTGGCGATGGTTCCCGATCCCTGTTACCCGATACACTCTCAGGCATTTATTCTTGCCGGCGGCAATGTGCACAAGCTGAAGCTTGAACTGAATGATGATTTAACTCTTAATGAAGCCGGATTTTTCCGGAATATTGAAAAAGCACTGCGCGAATCGTCGCCAAAGCCAAAGTATCTGGTTGTGAATTTCCCAAACAATCCCACCACAGCTACTGTTGAGCTCCCGTTTTATGAAAAGCTGGTCGACATTGCCCGCCAGGAGCGCTTTTACATAATCAGTGATATTGCCTACGCCGAGCTCACGTATGACGGTTATGTGACCCCCTCAATCCTTCAGGTTCCCGGCGCAAAGGATGTTGCAGTTGAGAGCTATACGCTGTCGAAAACCTACAACATGGCCGGATGGCGTGTCGGCTTCATGGTCGGCAATGCAAAACTGATCGGCGCCCTTGAAAAGATCAAGAGCTGGCTTGATTATGGTACGTTTACCCCTATCCAGGTAGCTTCTACGATAGCTCTAACGGAGGATCAAAGCTGTGTGCAGGAGATTTGCGAAGTGTACCGGAAGCGCCGTGATGTTATGGTCAAGAGCTTTGAAAATGCAGGCTGGCCTGTTGTCACTCCAAGGGCAAGCATGTTTGTGTGGGCTAAAATTCCTGAACCCTACCGCCATCTTGGCAGTCTGGAGTTCAGCAAGAAGCTGCTGAGTGAAGCAAAGGTTGCCGTGAGTCCCGGTATTGGATTCGGAGCTTACGGAGATGAGTATGTGCGAGTTGCCATGATTGAGAATGAGGAGCGTATCCGTCAGGCGTCCCGCAACATCAAAAAGTTTCTTCGCTACCAGGAAGCCTGAAAGATTGCTGACAGGGCGCTCAGAGAGGTTCTTCAACTTCAAAAACCTCCTGAAAGGCCTGCTGCAGCGAATCAAGCACCATGCCCGATGAGACCAGGCTGGCGACATCACATGCCAGGTCTCCGGCCCTTCCGTGAAACCAGGCTGCAGCCGCAGCCGCATTAACAATATCCGCCCCTTTTGCAGCCAGGGCAACAATTATTCCTGCAAGAACATCTCCAGAACCAGCCGAGGCAAGTGCTTCGGTGCCGCTTGTGTTTAAGAGAACATTCCCATCTCTGTCTGCAATAACGGTTGGAACGCCTTTCAACAGCATCGAGACTCCATGCTTTTCGGCATAGCTTTTTGCGGATTCAATGGGATCCGCAGCAATACTTTCGACTGACGCTCCACAGAGACGGCTGAATTCGCCGTAATGGGGCGTAAGAATCGCTTCAATGCAATTTTTTAACAGTTCGACAGTTGCATTGGTTGAGAGGGCGTAAAGGGCGTCAGCGTCGAGTATGAGCTTTTTCCCATAAATTTCAGGATGAGAAAGAAGCTGTGTGATGAAGGCAATCACCTCGCTGTCGCGACCGAGGCCGCATCCTATCATGACAGCATCGGCCCATTCGGCTTTTTCGAGTATGGTGGTTATATCCCTTCCAATTACCACTACTTCGGGGATAGCGTTATGTATTGCAGTTGCCAGAGAGATCGGTACCGAGAGGCAGACGTACCCTGCACCGGTTTTAAGTGCGGCTTTCGCAGATAGCAAAGCTGCACCGAGCATTGAGGAGTGATCAGTTTGCGAACCGGCAATAATGAGCACCTTGCCATTGGTATGTTTGGCACTTGCCTGTTTTCTGAGAAAGAAGTGTTCTGCGGCGAACTCTATATCTGTCAGGTGCGTGGAAGAGGATTCTGCAAGAAAATAGGGGATAGAGATTTCTGCAACATGGATCTCACCACAGAGATTCGGACCCTCGTTGAGGTAAAAGCCTGTCTTCAGAAATCCCATGGTTACAGTAACATCCGCCTCGATTGCAGGAGTGGCTGCCAGCCCTGTGGTTGCATCAAGACCGGAGGGGATATCGATGGCTAAAGTGAGGGCGCCGGATTGTTCGCGGATAGTGTTGATGAGTTCAATGCCGTCAGCAAGGGGGGAGGGAAGCTCAACCCTCGATTCTGTTAACCGCAGACCTGTGCCGACAATGGCATCGATAAGCATGTCGTAGGAGGTTTCCCCGACATAGGGAAGTGCTTCGTCGTGGCTCTCAAAAATTCGCAGATTTGGTGTGTATGCTGAGTAGGCCTCAAGAGTGGCAAGACCTTCGCGATTGACACCCTGAAGAGCTGTATCGGGATAGAGGAGAACGAGGTCAACTGACGCTTCGAGATTAAGGAGGTGGCGTGCAAGCACAAAGCCGTCTCCACCGTTGTTGCCTTTGCCTGCGACAAGAAGAAACGATGTGCCGGCAAGGGAGTCAGTGGTTTGAAGCGTTTCCTTAATAATGCGGAGAGATTCACGTCCGGCAAGCTCCATAAGACGGGTTTCGCCAATATGAAGCTCTTCTATTGCCGCCTTGTCGGCCTTTTTCATTTCCAGTGCAGTTAGAACCGGCAGCATTATTTGCGCTCCTTCATTCCCTTATCGGGAAGGATTAATGTTTGTCACAACAGTTCATCAAGGTGCAGAGCGTGCTCAAGCGAGTGATAGTATGCTTCATTAAGCTCTCCGATCTGGAAATGAAGGATTTCTTCACCGTTTATAGAGATAACTGCATCATGATCGACAACTTTTCCGATAACGCGTACCGGAACATTGTGTTTATTGGCGGCCTCAATTACCTCCCGTGCATTGTCAGGAGCTATGCTGAGAATGACGCGTCCCTGGGCTTCTGAAAAGAGCTGCTGCTGAATGTGGTATGGGCCGCTATCAGAATCTTCAAGCTCAACCTTGAATCCCAGGGGGGCAGCGGCGTTCATGATTGATTTTTCGGCAAGAGCAACAAAGAGTCCGCCGTCGGAAATGTCGTGCGCGGAGTGCACAAGTTTTTTACCTGCAAGGGAAACAAGAAGATCCTGGAGATTCTTTTCATGGTCAAGGTCGATTGCGGGAGAATCCTGACCAGGTGTTTCGTACTGCATGACAAGGTATTCAGAAGCGTCAAGCGTGAGTTCAGGATAGCCAAGAAGAAGGATTGCGTCTCCGGAGTTCGTGAAGGTTGATCCTGTGAGATTGTCGATATCATCGAGAAGCCCGATCATACCTATGGTCGGTGTCGGATAAATGGCTGAACGGACACCGACGATATTTGTTTCGTTATAGAAACTGACATTTCCGCCGGTTACCGGAGTATTGAAGGCACGGCATGCTTCACCCATGCCCCGGACCGATTCCTTGAACTGAAAATAGACTTCAGGCTTATAGGGGTTGCCGAAATTCAGGCAGTTGGTTATAGCCAGCGGCCTGGCACCAGAGCAGGCAATGTTGCGGGCACATTCGGCAACAGCGATTTTGCCGCCGGCCAGCGGATTGAGATAGACGTAACGTGCGTTACAGTCAGTTTTCATGGCAAGCCCTTTCCGGGAGCCTTTGATACGGATAACAGCAGCGTCTGTATGACCTACAGGGGTGACTGTGTTGGTTTGCACCATGGAGTCATACTGGCGATAGACCCATTGCTTGCTTGCAATATTGGGGCGTGAAAGCAGCTCGCTGCTTAGTGCCTTGAAGTCAAGGTTTTTATCCTCAACAAGCTTTGCGACCGGTGTTTGCGGCTTTTTTTCAACAGCCTCGCGGATGTAGACGGGAGCTCCTCCTCCAAGTACCAGAGTTTCTGCCGGAATTTCAGCAACTACAGCACCCTGATGAAAAACCCTGACCTGGTTGTCGCTGGTTACTCGGCCGATAGTGACCGCAAGCACATCCCATTTACGGTAGACCTCAATTATTTTGTCTTCAAATCCTTTTGCCGCAACAATCAGCATTCGTTCCTGCGATTCGGAGAGCATGATTTCGTAAGCACTCATACCGACTTCGCGAATCGGAACAAGATCCAGGTCGATTTCAATGCCGCCAGTTCCGAGCTTTTCAATGCCCCTTGCGCTCATTTCTGAGGTGGAGCTGGTGATACCGGCTGCGCCCATATCCTGCAGGCCTACTACATAGCCGGTTGCAATGGCTTCGAGGGTGGCTTCAAGAAGAAGCTTTTCAGCAAAAGGGTCGCCAACCTGAACGCTCGGGCGTTTGTCCTCAGAAGCTTCACTGAGATCTTCAGAAGCGAATGTTGCTCCATGGATGCCATCCCGTCCGGTTGAGGAACCGACGATCAATACAGGGTTGCCTTCACCATAAGCTGTAGCACTGACGGTTTTATTATGCTCAACGATGCCGACTGACATGGCGTTGACCAGCGGATTGCCGGTATACCCCTCTTCGAAATAAATTTCGCCACCGACAGTCGGGACGCCAAATGAGTTGCCGTAATCTCCTATTCCGCGCACGACGCCGTCAACCAGAAAGCGCACATGGGGGTCTTTGGGAGAGCCGAAGCGGAGCGAGTTGAGAGATGCCACAGGACGGGCACCCATCGTGAAAATATCGCGGTGAATTCCACCGACACCGGTAGCTGCGCCCTGATAGGGTTCAACGGCTGAAGGGTGGTTGTGTGACTCGATCTTGAAGGCTACCGCCAGGTTGTCACCGATATCGACCAGACCTGCATTTTCTTCACCGGCGGAGGTCAGGAGAGCCTCGCCATCGCGGGGAAGGGTTTTTAGAACCGCAATGGAGTTTTTATAGCTGCAGTGCTCCGACCACATGACAGAAAAAATTCCAATCTCTGTAAACGAGGGCGTTCTTCCGAGAATGGTACAGATTTGCCCATATTCTTCAGCATTCAAACCGTGCTCTGCAGCAATGGCAAGCGTAACTTCGACTTCAGTATGTTTCATTGGTACCCGCTAAACGTTTTCAAGGGATCAGGGCTGCTGGCCGTGACAGTTTTTATATTTCTTTCCGCTTCCGCATGGGCATTCATCATTGCGGCCTGGTCTTTTATCAGCAATAACAGGCTGCTGCGGGCTCGGTGTACCCTCGTTGTCGCTTTCACCCGACGCCATATCTACTCCAAACGATGCAGTATAGACACTTTCGGCCGCCTGATGCTGAGCGACAAGCCTGTCCTGACGGATTGCAGCTTTACGTTGTTTTTCTTCCATCTCCCTGGCTTCTTCAGGATCGACAGGGAAGAGCTTGAAGGCCAGCGAGAGGGTCTCGTGCTCTATGTCGCGAAGCAGGTCAACAAAGAGACGGAAGGCCTCCTGCTTGTATTCCAGCAACGGATCTTTCTGGCCGTAAGCACGTAAATTGATACCTTCACGCAGTGAGTCAATTTCACGGAGATGCTCTCTCCAGCGTAAGTCAATGACGCTCAGGACAGCATATTTTTCAATCTGCTGCATAATCTCTGCCGGAACGGCTGCCTCTTTCCGGCGGTAAAAAGCAAAGGCAGTATCGTAGAGCTTTCCTGCTATAACGTCTACACTTTCGCGGTCAAAGGTTTCGGGGTCAGGTTTGAACTCGATCGATAGCTCGCGCAGCAGCTGCTCCTCAAGGCCATCGACATCATGTTCTTTGTGGTATTTTTTAACGACCACATCACTGTAATCCCTTAACAGATCAAGGATATCACTGGTCAGACGCTCCTTGAGAAGACCATTTTTCCGGCGTGAATAGATAACCTCACGCTGCTGGTTGAGTACATCGTCATATTCCAGCAGGCGCTTACGGATAGCAAAGTTCTGATCCTCAACTTTTTTCTGTGCGCGTTCAATTGATTTGGTGATCATTGAGTGCTCAATCACATCGCCCTCTTCATGTCCGAGGCGATCCATCACGGAAATAACCCTGTCAGAACCAAAGAGGCGCATCAGTTCGTCCTCAAGCGAGACAAAAAAGACCGATTCCCCCGGATCACCCTGACGTCCGGCACGTCCACGGAGCTGGCGGTCAATACGGCGTGACTCGTGACGTTCAGAGCCGAGAATAAAGAGTCCGCCAAGCTCCCGTACACCCGGTCCAAGTTTGATATCGGTTCCTCGACCAGCCATGTTGGTGGCAATGGTCACCGCATTTTTCTGACCTGCTTCAGCGACAATTTCCGCCTCACGATCGTTCTGCTTCGCGTTAAGCACATTGTGTGCAATTTTGCGCGCACGAAGCATCCTCGAAAGGGTTTCAGAGACATCCACACTTGTGGTACCTACAAGGACAGGTTGTCCCTTTTTCTGCAGCTCTTCAACCTTCAGCGCAACCGCATTGTACTTTTCCCGACGGGTTTTGTAGACAAGATCGTCCATATCCTTACGAACAATCCTGCTGTTTGTGGGAATGACAACAACATCGAGCTTATAGATTTCAAAGAATTCGGAAGCCTCGGTTTCGGCCGTACCGGTCATACCTGCAAGTTTTTTATAGAGGCGGAAAAAGTTCTGGATGGTGATGGTCGCCATGGTCTGCGTTTCACCCTCAATCCTGACATTCTCCTTTGCTTCGATAGCCTGATGCAGACCATCGCTGTAGCGACGACCGGAAAGAATACGTCCGGTAAATTCATCGACAATCATCACCTGACCGTTCTGCACGACGTACTCATCATCTCGCTGGAAGAGGGAGTATGCTTTCAAGAGCTGACTGATATTGTGCAGGCGTTCAGAGCGCTCAGCAAACAGGCGGTATACTTCGTCTTTTTTGGTGATCTTTTCAGCAGTAGCAACAGCTGCATCACTCTCAATAGCTGCGACCTCAGAACCGACATCCGGAAGCATGAAAATATCGCTGTCCTGATGGCTGAGCTTGCTGAGAAACTCACGACCTTTATCAGTCAAGTCAATAGTTCCGCCCTTTTCGTCAACAGCAAAATAGAGTTCGTCATCGACCTCCTGCATTCTGCTGGAGTTGTCTTTAAGGTATTCGTTCTCGGTACCCTGAACAAGTTTAGCAATACCCTGCTGGGAGAGCATCTTGATGTAACGGGTATTTTTCGGCTGCCCACGTTTTACGCGGAGTAACCCAAGGCCGGCATCTGTATCATTAGGCTTTGTTTTCAGAACTTTTTCAGCTTCACCGAGGTATGTTGCTACCAGTTGCTGCTGTGCCCGGACCAGCTGTTCGATCCATGGTTTGATTTCCTGAAATTTGCTGTTGTCGGCATGTGGGACAGGTCCTGAAATGATAAGCGGAGTTCTAGCCTCATCAATAAGAACGCTGTCGACCTCATCAACGATGGCGAAATAGAAGTTCCGCTGAACCATCTCTTCCGGAGTTCCGGCCATGTTGTCGCGAAGATAGTCAAAACCAAGTTCGTTGTTTGTACCGTAGGTTATATCGCACTGGTACTGCTCCCGGCGTTCTTCGGGGATCATGGTGTTGAGAATAACACCTACCGAAAAATTATGGAAATCAAAGACAGGGTTCATCCACTCTTTGTCTCTCTGTGCCAGATAATCATTGACCGTAACGACATGGACGCCTCTTCCTGTGAGTGCATTGAGGAAAACCGGCAATGTCGAAACGAGGGTTTTTCCCTCACCGGTTGCCATCTCGGATATTTTTCCGGAATGCAGCACAACTCCACCAATCAGCTGAACATCATATGGCACCATATCCCAGATCATCTCCCTTCCCATGACCTGGTATTTGAGGCCTTTAAGGCGCACGCAGGTCTCTTTGACAAGGGCGAATGTTTCGGGAAGGAGCTCATCGAGTATTTTTGCTGTGGCCTTTTCGTACTCTTCCGCCAAGGTGTCAAGCCGGACATTTACAGTCTCAGCCTCATCGATATTGATATCAGGGTTGTCGAGCTTCTGAGAGAGAGTTTTTTTCTCCAGCTCCAACGGCTCCAGAACGCTCCGTACCTTCTTTTTCAGTTCCCGGCCTTTCTCGCGGAGCTGGTCGTCACTGAGCGATGACATTGTGCCCTGAAGCTCATTGATAGTGGTGATAACCGGCTGGATTTTTTTTATATCCTTATCGTGCTTGGAACCGAAGACCTTTTCAAAAATTTTCAACATGTACTGTTATTTGCTCTCTAAAGTTTCTGGTAGTGTTATGTATAGGAATTGCAGGCTGTTCCGCGTACTTCTCCTTTATAATTCCATCGAGCCTTAAGGTATTGAATTAGACATTGAGAAAAAAGCGGGAAGCCGTGAAAAAAAGGGGTGAAAGGGAAGGATAGATGATGAGCACTCTGCAGGCGCCCCCGCTAGCATGTGCCATGGGATTACTATTCGGGAACTAATTTATATATTCCATAGGTATCAGTCAGATATAATTATGTTAGAAAGCCTCTGTAATTTTTCAGTCTTTTTAACTATTCCTTGATTGTATCAAGAGGTTTTTCCCCTTATGGCCAAAAAGCAGAAAAGCAAAACCCCAAGTTCATCTGAGTTAAGATCTATTGCTGAAAAGAAACTTAAGCAAAAACGTCTTAGCACTTCTTCTTCACCCGAAGAGATCCTCAGGGTTGTTCATGAGCTTGAGGTGCACCAGCTCGAACTTGAAATGCAGCAGGAAGAGCTGGCTCGCACCAGGGTTGAGCTGGAAGAAAGTCTTGGAAAATACACCCAGCTTTATGACTGTGCGCCAGTTGGGTATTTGACTTTGAATCGGGATCGTAAGATTCAGCAGGCAAACTTGATTGCAGCCAAAATACTTGGAGTTGATCGCTCACAGTTACAAGGTATGCACTTTATGTCATTTCTTGAGCCAGAGGACACGCTGGTGCTTGATAACATGCTCCAAAAAGTATGCTCTACGAGAGTGCCTGGTAACTGTGAGGTGAAGCTTTTGGCCTCTACTCCCTACACTGTTCACTCTGAACAATCCATTCGCACCTTTCACATTGAAGCTGCTGTAAGTGATACTGAGAATGCATGCCAGATTATTCTCTCAGATATTACCTCTCAGAAGGTAACTGAAGAAGGATTGCGCAAAAGTGAACGAAACTTTCGTTCCATAACTGAACAGATGGGAGATGAAGTATTTGTTATCGACTCCTTCGGAACCATAAACTATGTTTCACCTGTTGTAGAGAAACTTTTCGGCTATCTGCCCCATGAGGTCATTGGACACCCATTTTCCATCTACTTGCTGGAAGAAGATATTCCTGAAGCATTACAAGTATTCAACAAAACCCTGCAGTATAAAACAACGAACCAGATCTTCGAATTCAAGTTAAAGAGAAAAGACGGCACCCTCTTTGACGCAGAAATTCATCTGCAATATTATCAGGATCAGGAGATCTCCGGAATGATCGGCTTGATCCGTGATATCAGTGATCGCAAGCACGCCGAGCAGGCATTGCGTGAAAGTGAAAGGATGTTCCGTTCCATTACAGAACAAATTTCCGAGGTGGTTTTTGTTAACAACTCCCTTGGAGAGATAACCTATGTTTCACCAGTAGTTGAAAAAATTGCCGGTTATAAGCCGGATGAGTTACTTGGACATGCTTTTTTCGAATACATGGCAGAAGAGGAAGTTCCAAGGGCTATTGCAATCTTCACTGATGCCATGAAGCGTCAATTGACCAATCAGGTTCTTGAGTTTAAGTACAAGAAAAAAGACGGTTCACTCATTCAGGCAGAAATTCATTCGCAATATTTCAATGACAACGGTTCTTCCGGAGTGATCGGCTTACTCCGTGATATCAGTGAACGTAAACTGTTTGAAAATCAACTTGTAAAACTCAGTACTGCTGTTGAGCAAAGTCCTGCTGTTGTTGTTATTACCGATCCCCTCGGCAATATTGAATACGTCAACCCGGCGTTTACAGTGCTTACCGGGTACTCGATAGAAGAAACTAAAGGTAAAAATCCACGGATTCTTCAATCAGGTCTGACGCCAGAATCAGTCTTTAAAGATCTCTGGGAAACTATCCTTTCAGGAAAGATTTGGCGAGGAGAGTTCCAAAACAAAAAGAAAAATGATGAACTCTTCTGGGAAACAGCTGTTATCTCGGCTATAATTGATAAAAATGGTGTAATAACCAATTTTGTGGCAGTCAAAGAGGATATCACTGAACAGAAAACATATTTGGCTGAGCTAATTGCAGCCAAAGAAAAAGCAGAAGAGAGCGACCGCCTGAAATCAGCATTTCTTGCTAATATAAGCCACGAAATACGCACTCCGATGAATGGCATTCTCGGCTTTTCGGAACTGCTCAAAGAGCCTCACCTCTCTGGTGAGGAAATGGCAGAGTACATTGAACTCATACAGAAAAGCGGTCACCGTATGCTGAACCTGATTAATGAGTTGATTGATATCTCACGCATTGATGCCAAAGAGACAAGCATTGAAATCAGTGAAACACCGCTCAACAAGCTTTTGGAAGACATCTACGCGTTTTTCAAGCCTAACGCACTCTCTAAAGGATTGCGTTTGACTTATTCCAAAGGGCTTTCGGACAGCGAAAGCCTCATCAAAACCGACAACGGAAAGTTGAATCAGATTTTGATAAATATTGTCAACAATGCCCTTAAATTCACCACGAAGGGCGGTATTGATTTCGGTTATACAAAACAGGATGAAAATCTTGAATTTTATGTTATCGATACAGGCATTGGTATTCCTCATGACATGAAAAATAAAGTTTTTGATCGTTTCCGCCAGGTAGACAACACCTTAACCAGAGGCTACGAAGGAGCAGGGCTCGGATTGAGCATTACAAAATCCTTCGTTACCATGCTTGGCGGCACAATCAAGGTTGAATCAATAGATGGGACTGGAACTAACGTTTCATTCACACTGCAGTATAACCCTGTCAATGCACCAAAAAGCATTTCTCCTGCTTTGCCGGAGGCAAAAGTTCCAGAAACACTTCCGCATCTCTGCATTCTTATAGCCGAAGACGATGAGGTAAGCACCCTGCTTCTTAAACGCAACCTGAAAGGCGAAAACTTTACCATTATTTGTGCCGTTAACGGCTGGGAGGCAGTTGAACTCGTTCAGCATCATCCGGAGATCAATCTGGTGCTCATGGACATTAAAATGCCTGTAATGAACGGTTTTGAGGCAACAAGACTCATCAAACAGCAGCGTCCCGACCTGCCAGTTATTGCCCAGTCAGCATTTACCTCACAAGAGGACAAAGAAAAAGCCACAGAGGCTGGTTGCGACAGCTTTATTACCAAACCAGTCAGGAAAAGCGAGCTGCTTGAGCTGATTCAGGAGCAGCTCCACTGGTAAATGTGTTCCTGCTGACGTCAGACTGACGGAGTTATTCGTGTTTAGAAGCCAGTTCCTCAAAGAAATCCTTGAGATGCCTGGTACCGTAAGCCGGTGCAACATGGTCAAATTTCAGCGCTTCAACAGCAAACGAGAGCAGATCGGCCAAGTTGCGGTTGAAAAGCCCGGTAACCATTAGTCCTCCTTCGGCCAGCCACATGGGCAGCTCTGTTATCCAGGGTGTTTTGCCGCAGGCTTGGAATGCCAGTTCCATTGTTTCTTTGAAGGTATATATATCCGGACCACCAACAGGAATTTCGCTCGATTCACCATTGACCGCATCAGCACAGACCTTGGCCAAGTCAGCACCATGAACCGGGTTGATTTTTTTCTCTCCTTCTCCAATCATGAAGATATGGCCGCTTTGCGCCATTGAGAAAAATCGTCCCATGTCGGAAAAATAGCCGTTCGGACGTATGACTGCCCAGGGTAGCCCTGATTTTTTCAGTTCTGCAACAAACTGCTCGTGAGCCTTGATTGTCGGGATTTCGGGCATCTTATCCTGATTGAAAACGGAAACATAGACGAACCTTGAAACATGTTCGGAAATTGCCTGATCGAGAATGCGTTTGTTCCCAAGGTAATCAACATCGTAGCTGGTGTGATGAGCATCAGGAGAGGTAAGACCAAGAGCGCAAAAAACAACATCAATGCCTTTGCAGACACCTTCAATGGTTTCGGGAGCAGTTACATCACCGGTAACGATATCATCAACGATATCGTACACTGCAGGTTCACTATGAAGCCCCGGAGTTTTGATCTTTTCAGGGTTTCTGACCAGTGCGCGCACATAATAGCCTTGAGCCTTGAACTCTTTTACGGCATATCGGCCTAAATAGCCGGATGCACCGGTAATCAGCACTTTTTTTGCAACGGTCATGATACGCTCCTTTTTGGTTGGTAGTCAGTACACATCTGAGCATCTCAAAATGATCTCATTTTTTTAATTTCCTTACGCCAGCAATGAAACAACATATGCCCGGCATAGCCTGCAAATTCAGGGCTTAATACCGTTCGCGCTTCAGCATCCATTATAAGATATGTCGCAGAGCTTAAAGATCGAAGTGCAGTTGAACTGTTGAACCACACTCCAAGGTATTGCTTGACATGGGTATCAATGGGGAAGGCATCAAAACGTCCAAGACCGAAAAGTGCGATACAGTCAGCGATTTTAAACCCGATGCCACTGTTCTGAGAAAGCGTCATGCGAAGCTCATCAAGAGGGATATCTCTCTTGCGAAGGCTATGAAGGTCAATTTTTCCCTCCGCAATGTTCCGTGAGGCTGCAATAATATTTGCTGCCCGGACTCGATTATTGTTTGTGCAGCGACTGAGGGCAAAAGGCTCCGCCGCAGCAAGACGCTCAGGAGTGGGGAAGCTATGCATAACGACCTCCTTTTCCTTGAAAGTGAAGGATATTTTCGCTCCATAACTTTCTGTAAGCATAGTAACCTGTTTTCTGATCAGATGCATCCCAATGCCTTGAGCACACATGAACATTATCATGGTCTCAAAAGGATCCTGCCGCAGAATTCTCAGCGGCAAATACTCACCAAGAAGTTTCCAAAGTTCAGGATGCAAGAGAAGAAAACTTTCAGGAAAAATAGTACTCGTATCAATATCAAGTGAAAAGTAGCTGCGGATAAATTCTTGTAATGGCATACCATTGATCTCGTTACCAGGAGATTGAATCTCGAACTCATCGCATGATAACTGGCGTATGAATATGGGAATTGAATCAACTATAGAGCAGTAATAATCGCGATCATATTCATATACATTCCAGAGAAATGATTGCCCACTAAACAGGATATCCTTTATAGATATCTTGCACGATGATCTAATTTTTAACGTATAAAGCAAGAATTTATAAATTGATTTATGTTAACCGTAACCGATGATAGCGAAGTTAATAAAGCTTATCTTTCTGAATAATATAATTACTTATAATGAAAGGCGATAAGTATATTATGATAAAATTATTTTAAAACTTTTAAGGTATCGTTTTTTGTGTGTATAACTTATAATTATTGATTGTAATTCTATGTTTTAATTTATCATATTCATGATTAGAGTATGTCATTCTTGATTGTATTATAATAGTATTGTGATCAATTAATGATGGATAATGTTGTATTGCATGCGGTTATTGATGGGTATATTATTCTGGAGTGTTGCTGTGAACACTACTATTTGGTTGTGAATTCTTTTTGCTTGAAATAAGGAGTGAGCGTCGACTGTTCAGCTTCGTTAGACTGTATGAGCTCGAATGAAAGGTTGTGAGCTTCTGGAGTAGAGAGGGAAATGACGGCTACTTCAGCTACATCACTTCGGTCGATAACGCCTGTGGATATTTTATCGCCGGTATCAAATAAGAGAGTATGCTTGAGAGGAGGCCCATCAATTAAACCGCCTGGACGAAGAATAGTGTATGAATATCCTTGCTCGGAAAATAGTCTGCGCACTTCGTTTTCCCCTTCCAGTTTCATCGTGAGCACCTGGCCGTATTTGTTAAGGGGATGATCAGGTTTGGTTACTCCCAATGAGCTTATAAGGATAAAGTGCTTAACCCCTGACTCTTTAGCAATCAATGCCAGCCGTTTTACCCCATCACGGTCAATAGCTGACGGTGGTGGCGCTTTCGGGTCGGTTACACTGCCGCCTATGGCACAAATTACAGCCGCAGCATGGCCTATGGCAGCCTTTATTTCATCGGGATGCTCAATTGAGCCTATCGTCAGTTTATCTACCACCTCAGGGCCAAAAAGCTCAAGAGCTTTATTACCTGATCGCACAAACAGATGGAAGTCAATTTTGTAATGCTGCAGGCGCTTGACGACCCAGACCCCGGTTCTGCCGGTAGCCCCGACAACCAGGACAGTGCCATTAAATGATTTCATAACTGGAATTATGTATTGAAAAATATGTGAATAGTATTGACTGTCTGCTTTAAAACGTGGTGCGGAATGTAATCAGTTCCCGGCGAATAGTTGGCAGCCTTCAGTGGGCAGTTGGCATTGAAAAGGTGGAGATTATGTTTGCCAGAACTCCCGGGCGCCTTCGGGCAGCTTTGAGAGGATGTGATCGAATGCTTTTTCGTCGAGGCACTGCCTGAGAGCAGTAGCAACATCGCGAATAGCCGTCCGGGTTGAAAAGTTGTGACCTGGACGAAGCGCCCTGACTTCCTCGGTCATGATGGCACGATCCTCGAACGGACGAACAGGGTCGTTGGTATCCCAATCTGCCACAAAAACAGCTCGAACAACTGGTGGCAGCACCGATGCAAACAAGATGGCATCCTTGATTTCAAGACGACTGCGAAAAGTCTGCAACACCCCTTGCACCATAGTATATGCCTGATGAGTGCTTCCAAAGCCGGAAAGGTCACGAACTTTTAGAAGGAACCTGTAGAAATCGTCAGTTGCCCGTTGATACTCCGATGGTACCGGCATGGAGTGCTCCTTTTCGTCATACTGAAGCTTGTTGACTCAGATTAAGAATACAAAAAAAGAAGAGTGCGGTCAAGTTCTGTAGGCAGTAGGAAAAGATAGTTCTGAGTGCTGAAAAAGAAAGGGTTGGCAGTGGGCAGTGAAGAGAGATCCCTCCCGTTGGTCGGGATGACTGGGGAGGGACGAGTGCCTGGTGCTGAGGGCTCAGCGCAGGGGTTACTGGAAAAGAGAGAATTTCACGTTCAGGGCCATGGTTAAATCGATCATGGAGTGGAGAATGACTACGATTCTGATGTCGCGGTACCAGAAAAAGTTTAAGGCCCAGCTGCAGGCTATCAGCATCTGAACAGGCATGAAAAATGGTTTGTAAGGGCTGGTCTGGACTACATGGGTCGGCAGGATATTGATCCAGAAGAGGCCGTGGATAAGGCCGCTGTAGACCATGAAAAAGATAATGCCGGTGATGAAGAGTGCCCAGGAGTTTTGAGTGAACCTGCCCGCAAGGGCTATGCCGATTTGGAAAACAGCATAGAACATGAAGGTTTCTGCAATGCCGTTGGCAAAAGTGAATACCAGAACAGTGAGCATATCAAGCTTGCGACCTCCGTCTGTTGTTGAATGGGAATAGACCCACGCATTAAGGGCAACAATAATGAGAGATGCAACGAGGAGGGCGATTCTCCGGGTGTCGAATTCCCGGTTGAAGGAGAGAATATCCTTTTTGAAAAAGATAAAGCCGACAAGAAAAGCAAACGCCCAATAGGCATAAATCATCACTGGTACAGATAGTTCCATTACTCAAGTGTGGTTATAGGTTAAGAAAGTGTTTCAGTGTTACCGGCATAAGCCTCTGCATGATATGAGCTTCGCACAAAGGGCGCTGACTGCACATGCTTAAAGCCTGCAGCTTCGGCAATGATTCGGTATTGCTCAAATTCCTCCGGGGTGATATAACGGGAAACAGGCATGTGTTCTGAGGATGGCTGCAGATATTGACCGATGGTTACCATATCGCAGCCGTGACGGGCAAGGTCGTGTAGCGAAGCTGTAACCTCTTCGGCGGTTTCGCCCATACCAACCATAATGCCTGATTTTGTATTGAGGCCATGCTTCTGTTTGGCTCGATGCAAGAGCAGCAGTGATGCCTGGTAATTGGCCTGCGGGCGTACTCTGGAGTAAAGGGATGGCACCGTTTCAATATTATGGTTGAGTACATCAGGTGATTCGGCCATAAGCAGGTCAAGGGCGTTTTCCTTGGCCTGAAAATCCGGAATAAGGCACTCTATGGTGACAACCGGGTTGAGTGAGCGGATAGCACGGATGGTTTTGACCCAATGCTCTGCACCTCCATCATGGAGGTCGTCACGGGTTACACTTGTCAGGACGGCATGCTTCAACTGCATGGATTGGATGGCAAGAGCGATATTTTCGGGTTCCAGTGGATCAGGCGGGGGAGGGCTCGAAGCCTTTCCAACTGCGCAGAACCTGCAGGTGCGTGTACAGATGTTGCCGAGGAGCAGAAATGTTGCGGTACCCCGCGACCAGCACTCGTGCAGGTTGGGGCACAGTGCTGAGCGGCAGACAGTATGAAGGCTCTGACGGTTCAACAACTGTTTAGTAGAGGCAAAGGATGCTCCCGCAGTTAACTTGATTTTCAGCCATTCCGGTTTTTTTCCGGGACCATGCTCCATAAGGGTATTGCGGGTCAGGTTTTAGTAATGATTGTGCAATATAGCTATTCGATGATAAAACTTTAACTGGGGAAAAGGGAGAATAGGTCTTATATGGCTTATGGGACCTATAGGACTTATAAAATACGGGGAGCGGACTCGTTAGTGGCGAGAGTTTTTTTATTGCAGGAAATAATATCGTATGTTCATCACTTCCAAAACTTGAAAGTGGCAAAGCTGTAGATTTTATGAGTTGGTTTTGTCGAATTTAAGATTCAAGGAAAAAGGAGGCCAATCCGTTTTCAGGTAAGAGTTTGAGCATTGTCGTTCGTCAATCTTGAATGTAGTTATCATTATGAACACACCTTCCCGCGTCCTTTGCAAGGCCTTACAAGGCAAAATCATGACGGCAGATCAGGCCGCAGCACTTATTTCGTCTGGTGACAATGTCGGTATGAGCGGATTTACCGGTTCAGGCTATCCCAAGGAGGTGCCTGCTGCGCTTGCAAGGCGCATTGAGGAGGCCAACACTAATGGCCAGAAATTTCGGATTGGTGTGTGGACAGGAGCTTCTACTGCTCCGGAGCTTGACGGAGCCCTGGCAAAGGTTGATGGTGTTGAGATGCGTCTTCCTTATCAATCCGATCCTGTTTGCCGCAATCGCATCAATGCCGGAGAGATGGAGTATATCGATATTCACCTCTCTCATGTAGCCCAGTTCGTCTGGTTCGGATTCCTAGGAAAACTGAATATCGCCGTGGTTGAAGTAGCCGGTATTCTTGAAGACGGACGTTTGATTCCTTCAACATCTGTCGGCAACAACAAAACCTGGCTCGATCAGGCTGACAAGGTAATCCTTGAAGTAAACTCATGGCAGGATGCGCGTCTCGAAGGAATGCACGACATATATTACGGCACAAGTCTGCCACCGAATCGCCTGCCGATCCCTCTTGTGCATCCGCATGACCGTATCGGCGACCAATATCTGCATTGTGATCCCGACAAAGTTATAGCTGTTATCGAAACCCATAGCCCGGACAGAAATTCAGGGTTTTCAGACCCTGATGAAAATTCCCGCCTGATTGCGGGCCATATTCTTGAATTCTTTGAACATGAAGTCAAGAAAGGACGCCTCCCAAAGAACCTGCTGCCGCTGCAATCGGGGGTCGGCAATATTGCAAATGCCGTTATGGCCGGTCTGAATCATGGGCCATTTGAGAACCTGACAGCCTATACTGAAGTGTTACAGGATGGCATGCTTGACTTGATCCACTCCGGCAAACTGACATTCGCTTCTGCGACAGCCTTCTCGTTGAGCAATTCTGCGCTTGAGAAACTCTATACCCATCTTGATGAATACAAGGATAAGATTATTCTTCGTCCTCAGGAGATCAGTAATCATCCGGAAATCATTCGGCGTCTTGGTGTTATTGCCATGAACGGAATGATTGAAGCCGATATATACGGCAATGTCAATTCCACCCATGTTATGGGCAGCTCCATAATGAACGGTATCGGTGGTTCCGGGGATTTTGCGCGGAATGCCTACATTTCCATATTCATGACACCATCACAAGCAAAAAACGGCCATGTTTCCTGCATTGTGCCCATGGTGTCACATGTTGATCATACCGAACACGATGTACAGATTCTTGTGACAGAGCAGGGCCTTGCTGATCTTCGTGGACTCTCGCCAACACAGAGGGCTAAGGTAATTATTGAAAACTGCGCTCACCCGCATTACAAGCCGGCTCTTCAGGACTACCTGAAGCGCGCAACAGCCCATTCTCATGGAAAACATACTCCACATCTGCTCGACGAAGCCTTAAGCTGGCATCAGCGTTATCTGACAGTGAATCATATGGAAGCGTGAGGAGGAAGGAAATCAGTTGGCAGTGGGCAGGGGAGAAAGAAAAGAGTGGGCAGTCAACAGTCGGCAATCTTGAGTTTTGACTGCCAACTGCCAATTGCTGACTGCTGACTTCTCGCTGATATATCAGATAAGGAGAGACTATGGCCTGGATATATTTGATAGTGGCCGGTTTGTTTGAGATTGGCTGGCCTTTGGGGCTGAAACTCTCACAGACAACAGCTCATAAGGCGCTCTGGATGCTTTTTGCTGTATTTTCCATGAGTGCAAGTGGGTTGTGTCTCTGGATGGCACAAAAATCAATACCCATGGGTACTGCTTATGCAGTCTGGACAGGAATCGGTGCTGCCGGGGCGTTTATTTTGGGAATAGTACTCTTTAAAGATCCGGCAACTTTCTTCAGGATCCTTTCATTCACCTTCATCGTTATTGGGATCATTGGGTTGAAACTCTCGCATCCTTGAGTATTCATTTAGATCGTGCCGGGTGATGAGGGAGAAGAAAGATGGCTCCATCATTCCAGCTGGGATGATGGCGATTATCTTGCCTTGTATATAGTTTTTGTGGATGAATCAGGTTCTTCTCCAAACCATCCTACAGCGTACTTCCCTGACATGGCTATGCCGACAGCGTTCCAATGCAGGCGCTCCCATTCGCCGGTATTGATGATGACCGGATTATGATGTGATGAATCAATCCATAATGATAACGCAGTGGCTGGATCTATTTTCTCAAATGTCTTCACTGCTATTTCATAGCCTCTCCCTTTGTAAGCTGTAAGCTCAGCCGGTTTGCGCCACATGTGTTCGGAACTCTCACTGCCATTAAAGCTGAACGCTGTCCACGGTCCATAACCGGACCAGCTATGCAATGAGCCTGATGTGGGATGCATTTCAAGATCATGCACATGAGTTCGGGCAACATAGGACAAACTTGAAGATACGGGTATTGAGCCCAAACCGTTCTCATGACGGTAACTCATTATCAATTTGTACAGATATAATTCATCGTCTGAGAGGGGCGGCTTTGAGATCAGGGGAACATTTGTAGCGAAAACAACCCCACCAGAGGGCTCAAAAAAAGATGGGGTTGAAACGATAGCTGCAACAATCAGAGCTATTCCAGCAGAATGTTTTAATACCTTGAACATACGGTTTTAATCATTAAACATCATTTATCAAACGCATCATTTCACTGACTTCATATAGCAAATGCCACTACTTTTTTAAGACGTCATATACCCGCTAACCCTTACATGATAAGCTTTTCCGGATGGGATGCAAGTTGTCATTTCCCCTGTTGAGAAGCGTCATCGGTGTGATGAAATTTTGCTATCTTTGCTTGCGACTTTGTTACGTCAAATGACCGTATATTCAGAAACGAAGGATGGGGAGGGGAATAGGACCTATAGGTCTTATAGGGCCTATAGGACGTATAAAAGACGGTGTGATCGGGACGGGGAAGAGTGGGCAGAAAGTGTTGGGGATAGATGCGTCGCTATCATTATATTCTAATTCTTGTTGCTCTCTTGTAGTGTTGGAAAAGATGGGCTTTTAAACGTATAAATTTATTAAGACTTGAGTTTTATTTCACCATCGCGCAGGCGGGTTTTTGTGGTTGGCGCTACGGGTTATATAGGGAAATTTGTTGTTCGTGAACTGGTTGCGAGGGGTTATGATGTGGTAAGTTTCGCCCGTGAACGTTCTGGCGTGGATGCTTCGACTACAGAGGATCTTACACGTCAGCAGCTGCAGGGGTCTGAGGTACGTTTTGGGGATGTTTGCGACATGAACTCCTTGATGAAGGAGGGCATCCGTGGTGAGCGGTTTGATGTCGTTGTCTCTTGCTTGACCTCCCGCACGGGTGGAGTTAAGGATGCCTGGATGATTGACTATCAGGCAACCCATAATGCTCTTGAAGCCGCTAAAGCTGCTGGAGCAGGCCAGTTTGTGCTGCTGTCGGCTATCTGTGTCCAGAAGCCACTGCTTGAATTTCAGAGAGCAAAGCTGAAATTTGAATATGAGCTGACAGAGTCAGGGTTGACCTACTCGATTGTACGTCCGACTGCATTTTTTAAATCTATAGCAGGACAGGTGGAGTCGGTAAAAAAAGGGAAGCCTTATATCATGTTCGGCAATGGGGAGCTGACTTCCTGCAAACCTATCAGCGAGGCAGACCTTGCCCGTTTTATGGCGGACTGCCTGGAAGATCCTTCCAGACAGAATAAAATTCTGCCAATCGGCGGACCGGGGAAAGCGATTTCGGCTAAAGAGCAGGGCGAACTGCTGTTTGAACTTCTTGGTCGCGAACCGAAGTTCAAAAAAGTCCCTCCATTGATGTTTGATGTGATTATTCCAGTGCTCACTTTTCTTTCAAAGCTTTTTCCAGCGCTTAAAGACAAGGCAGAGTTTGCGCGAATTGGCCGCTACTATACTTCTGAGTCAATGCTGGTGCTTAATACCGCTACAGGGAGATATGATGCTGATGCAACACCCTCATACGGAAGTGATACTCTGCGGGATTTTTATTCCCGGGTGCTGCAAGGTGGGCTTGAAGGACAGGAGCTTGGTGCACATTCGATGTTCTGAATCTTTTTCTCATGTTATCATGAGCCGAAGAGAGAAGCTTCAAGCCGGTGGAGTACTGCAGGTGATTGTTATTGAAAATAGGGGAATTCGTGATATTTATGTGTATAGTAAGAAACGGTAAATTATAATCGCAATGAATGCTATTATATTTCGTGTGAGACCCTAACATCAAAATGGAAGTACATAATTATGGCTATTGAACCGATGGAACAAAAAGGATCAGGCATATTTAACTGGGCGATTACAAAAGCAAAACAGTTATTCGGAAAGGCGTTAGGCATTAACGACATTGAACCTGAGCCCAAGGCTGCACCTAAGAAGAATGTGATTTTGACTCCAAAATCGAGTGGGCCTGTCAAGTGGCCTCTTCCTGCCAAGAAATAAAGCGACAGGGCAGAAGAGAGGATTGGCGGAGGGGGAGCAAAAAAAAGTCCATCACACAATTGCATGATGGACTTGAACGGATAATGAGTTGCGGAAAAGTCAGTGATTATCCACCCACCTGATCCTTCAGTGTTTTCCCTGGTTTGAACTTAACAACTTTTTTAGCCTTAATGGTAATAGCCTTACCAGTAAGCGGATTACGTCCCGGTCTTTCTGCCCTGTCAACTGTGGTGAATGTCCCGAATCCAACAAGGGTAACATCTTCGCCACTCTTTAATGATGATGATACAACATTGATAAAGGCCTTGACAGCGCGATCGGCGTCTGCTTTGGTCAATTTTGTCTGTTCGGCAATTTTTTCTACTAATTCGGCTTTTGACATGTTGCAGCTTATTTAGATTGTTGATGGATGGTTTTTTTAATTGATGTTACTAACGATGAAAACAGAGGGGCCTGTTTTTAAGAAAAATCAACCATACCGTTTACGATTTAACTTTTTGGTATGCTCTTGATGTCGTTAACATCGAGAGGGAACTGAATAGAGAGCTGAAGTGGACCCCACTCTG